>Ga0081474_129552_pt1 | contig 14492 bp, 15 predicted proteins | sample OneHunmetagenome_2_FD_70978 | JGI IMG/M metagenome (GOLD analysis project Ga0081474, IMG submission 70978) | Ferrous microbial mat communities from One Hundred Spring Plain, Yellowstone National Park, USA v2 (version 2) | ecosystem: Environmental > Aquatic > Non-marine Saline and Alkaline >... | reverse complement strand
AGCTGTTATACTTTTTCCCTTGATAATCCTTTAAAACATCGAGCATTTCGGTAGCGCATTCATTATTTTGTTTTGAGGAAGAACACGCACCCTGCGTTTTTGTTTGAACGTCAGTGAAACTGATAGTGTTCTTTAAGGGTAATGAGCCTATTGCTAAGATAATACCCGCATCTTATGCCGGTTCTTTTAAGTTATGGTTAAGGCAGATAAGAGCGTGGAAGAGTAAAAGGGTTAATTTCGCTAGGGAATTCATATACGGTAAGCTTCACAATCAATGGATTACGTTAAGGTATTATGAGAAGAAATACAACATTAACCTAAATTCCGACAAATTATTACAGCTTGAAAGAGAGGTATTAGTTGAAAACACTGTGGAAGGGGTTATGCAGAAGGAGGCCGAGGGAGCTAAGTGGTATTGGAGTGGGGTGAGGCAATTAATACCTAAGGAGTTGGGATTTAAGGGGAGGAAAAAGAGGGGTGAGGCAAAGGATCCATTTAACATAGCTTTAAATATAGGTTACGGAATGTTAAGGAAGTCCGTATGGGGGGCTATAATTTCTGTTGGACTAAACCCGTATTTAGGTTTATTACATAAGTATAGAGCTGGAAGACCTTCATTGGTCCTAGACTTAATGGAGGAGTTCCGTTCTCCGTTTGTGGATAGGAAGTTAATAGGAATTGCTAGGCAGAATCCTGAAGACGTGAAGGACATTAAGGTTATATATACTAATATGATATTTGAAGAGGAGGAAATATATACTCAAGCTAGGAGGTTGGCTAATGCTATACTTCATGATGAGGAATATAAGCCTTACATGGCGAAGTGAATGTTATACGTTGTATTTTACGATATAACTGATAACGAGTTAAGGAATAAGGTTGCAGATTTTTTAAAGAAAAAGGGAATGAGAAGAGTTCAACTTAGCGTTTTCGTCGGGGAGTTAAATTCTTCAAGACTTAAGGATGTGGAAGCAGGCTTAAGGCTCATTTATAGAAAGAGTAAGCCCAGGGATAGGTTTATGATACTAATATTACCCGTAACAGATACCCTATTTAAGCAGAGGATAGTAATAGGTGGAGAATATAGGGAAGAGGAAGGTAATATTGTTTGGTAAAAAGTGCTAAATATTACAGTTAGTAATTATTGGAAAATTCTAACAACCTTACTAACGTTAAAAAAGTCTAAAATATAAGGATACAAATTGAAAAGTGAAATATATGGTTGAAAATTATGTGCGTAAAAGTGAATGAGAAATATTTTGTCATCCGATAAAATACACTTTTAGACAAGGGAAATTACGTAACTGTTATATATTAGTCTACGCAATTTATAGCCTTTAGGTAATCGAGAATCTCCATCTCAAGTAATCTTTTAGACTTTTCATTAAGATTTTTCCCAACTGAAAAATTATCTGCGATCATTAATATTCCGCTTAAGTACCTATCCTCTTCTGAACTTCTATTTAATAGCCCTTCTAATGTTCTAAAATCTAAGAACGCATATACATCCACTACTTCTCCAAGCCTTAAGGACTTTAGTACATCGTTTACCAGTTTGTTTAAGTCTTTTCTTGCTTTGGCCCTCTTAATAATAAGATTATATCCTTCAAAGAAGTTTTCTAATGTTATCGCTCTTAACCCTTGATGATGTAAAAGAATAGCCTTTGCCACTTTTCTTATTTGGTCTTCACTTAAGTTAATATTTTCGGTTCTTAATGCATAATTCGAAAAGAATACTGCTGAAAGTATCTCATGATATGGGAACGATAATCTATCATGATTTTTGCAGTATTCGTCAATATTATCTGGCTGATAAACTATTTTAAATAAGTCATGGAATATTCCTGCGTAATAAGCTTCAGTATGCATATCATTTAAAACTTCTCTTAAACATTGTGCTATTTTATTTGCATTCTCTCCTACACTCTTAAGATGTTCTAATAGCTCCTCTTTTTTCCCAGTTCTGCAATCGTATCTAGCCCATAACATAGAGATATTCACTTCCGTTAATTTTCTCAATACCTATGAATTCCATAGGTAATATAAACCCTTTGGGTATTATTGTGATATAACCAGATAGATCGTCATCAACTTTTTCTTTCCTTCTTATTTCCCTTATTATTCTTATCATAGTTGTTAAAGGTCTATCTTTATATATTTTATTTTCGCTGATTTTTATGTTTCTCTCCTCTATATTATCATCGGTAATTTTCAAGTAGGAGAAATCCCATTCTTTCTTTTTGTTAATTAGACTTAAAAACCTGGACCAATTTAATGAGGCTGTCTCATTCTTTAGTATAACTGGTACTAGGGACGTGGATCTTATAAATGAACCGTTAAAGAGTTCATCTATTTTCCCGATTATTCTTTGGGGGGTCTGAATTATGTTAGTAATGAAATTAAGGAAATTATTTATATACTCTCTTTCCTTCTGCATAATATTATTTACACTTTTATCAATCGCTAAAATTAGCCTTAAATAGTCTGGCTTATCTTTTTCTGGTAATCTCCAATTCATAGTACAACATTTGCCGCAGTTTTCATTTAGCCAATCATAAGTAGCTTTAGTTATCTCTAAGCTGTAAACTCCTTTTACTTGTTTTTCTAAGTCGTCTACTAAAATGTGAATTTCTCCTTCTTTACTTTTAATATCATTCGGTGTTCTTAATATTCTCCCAGCCCTTTGAATTAATGAGAAAGCTGGAGCTATGTCTGTAATTAAAACGTCAAAACTTAAGTTAACGCCAGCCTCAAGAACTTGCGTAGATATAACACAGTTAAAATTCCTAATATTGTTGATTATTCGCTGTTTACTCTCATTAGTAAATAGCCCATGAACGAATACGCATCCTTCTAATTCTTTAGATAATTCTTCAACATCTTTTATGTGGTTTAAAACTATTAAGATCCTTCCCTCATTATCTTTTACAATACGCTTTATTATGTCTCTTTTATCACCAGTATGAATATAAGTTTTAACTCTCATACCATATTCGCTGAAACTCGATATGAATCCGTCATTATTGTCCCAAACCCTAATCATTTCATTTGTAACGAATGGATGGCTATCTGGTGCAAGAACTAGTGGTCTTATCTTAAATGATTCTATAAGACTTCTGGGCAAAGTAGCAGTCAAAATTATAAATCTTCTATTTCTTTTTTTAATAGCTTCTCTAACATTACTTACAACACTTATTACTTTTGCGAATTCTTCTTCAACATTATCTACATCTATTGCAGTAAGTAAATGGAATTCATCCAATATTATATTTGATGTTCTAGCAAACAGCATAGCTATATCACTATGCCATTTAGATCTAAAGATTTCGTGGACTGGAATTCCGTAAAAGTCTAAGAGAAAGCTGTCCACAGTAGTTATCATATATTTTCTTGAAAGGTATGGCCTTTTGCCGTCATCCTCGGGAACATGTAAAGACATCTGATAACCCACGTTATCTTTTAGTACCTTTTTCATTTCATTGTAGAAGTCAAATATTATCGCTTGAAGGGGTAATGAATGTACAATTTTTCCGATTTTATCTAATAAATCATGTTTTTGTATGAAAAATCTTGTCTTACCGTAACCAGTAGGAAGAACTGCTATTAATTCTCTCTCTTGATTGATTAATTCTTCGAATTTTTCAAGACCAATTCTACTTTCTTTTTCAGACACTTTCCATCGTCCTCCTGAGTTTGTAGAATAAATCTATATCTGGATTGCCTTGAAGCACAGAGCTTGCTAAACTGTACATCTCAGGTAAAATAATTTTCCTCTCCCTATCATTTTGTCTAATTTTAATTCCCTCATCTAATGCTTTCGTAACTATCCTTATTAGCTGTATAGGAGAATAGCCAAGAGTTCTTGACGATTCTATTATCGCAGCCTTAGCAGTGTCAAATACTGATGAGGGGAAATCAATTGAAATTAAAGAGGTTTTAGTAGACACGTATAGCCTCAATGAGGGCCAATTATACGCGTAAACTACTGAGGATGACAAAGAATTTTTAATAATCTCTAAGAGTAACCTTTCATACAATATATCTTGAATTATTGGGTTTTCTTTCATTTCCCCTTTAAATATTTTCATTACATTAGATATAATGTATTTAAATTGCTTAAATTCATTTTCAAAAAACTCTACAATTACAGATTTATCCTGAAGCCAAATCTCTGAGGTAAATAAAAAGACATCTCTCAGCACTTTTCCAATATTATAACCTCCTCTAATTATTAAGTTATGATTAAATCTTATATCAAGATAGAACCTTCCATCTAACGGATCTAGCTTTAATCGACCTGGAGTAAAACTTCTTTCATTTAAAATGGGATATCCTCTAGCGAAGGAATACAATAGTTTATCTTTTATATTTTTTATTTCTTTCATAATAACCATTGCAAATAAGGTATACCTTCCTTTGGATCCTAATTTTAAAATAAGCTGTCTTCCTTTGTCATTTTCGCCAATTCTTATTTCACCATAGTTAAACTCTTTTAAAGTTTCATTATCACAATTAAATGTCTCTCCACTTTTATTAGTCCAATATGGTCTTATCTTTTCATTACCAGTTAGGCAGTTACATATATCTCCTCTTATTTTAATTCTCTCTAATCCATTATCTATTCGATAATCTTCTATTTGTAAGTCGTCGCAATAAGCTATTACGTAGTTCCAAAAAGTTATTGCCGAATCTCTGATAAATGGAATAAAAATTGGAGGAATTACTATTTCACTCAACATACATCACCTGGTGTTATTATATTTCCTTGCTCACTTTCAAATACACATTCCTCTTCATTAGTAACTATTTTCACTACTGGATTAGGCACATAAATAACATCTAAGTTAGTTGTTTTGGCAGTTGAAGGGAAGAAAAAGTCGTAGTATAGGGGATTTAATGACGGCACTAATTCTACAAAGAAATTACCTACTATACTCTTAGTGAGATTTTTACTAAATGAAAACGTAACGTTGGGCACTTCCTTATCTTTTTCTACTTTTTTCCCCTTAACTTCCTTTACCATAACTGCAGAAACTATAGACTCTTTACTTCCTAACCTGGTAATTGAATATAAGTCAGCTTTATTGAGATCGGTAACTAAGAACATATTTATAATACCGTTTAAATACGAAGCTAGACCGAATTGTATAGGTGCAAAAAGGTCAGATATCTTTTTGTTAGTTTGAATATCATGTGTTGTAAACCAATAAATTGCTGAGGAATACCTTAACATACTAGTAAATTTTATTGGCTTATATTGGAAATTAAAAGAAGCATATTTGACTCTATCCACATAATCTTTGGCTGAGGAATATTTTCTTCCAGACTTATCAAAACGATTTTCTACATGGATACCATTTCTGGCACTATTAGCCATGGCTAAGGCACCTATAACGGTATTTAGTGGAGGTAGTATGTAAGAGTCAGTAGCCTTAGAAGTGAAATAGTTTCTAATGGAATAACCCCAATGAAATCTTAAACTAACTAAATAAGCCTTCATTTCTTCTCTTGCCCATTAGCTGATTGTTTAACCTCATTTATAATCTTATCAATTAAGTCAGCATGAGTATACGACTCTATGTATTCTACCTTAAATCTTTCCTTAATATTTTCTTCCAATTTTTTGTTAATCTCATTATTTATATAGTCATTAATAGTTTTTCCATTTATTTTTAGCTCGCTTGCCTTTCCTTTATTAACCCAAATGTAAAGTGATATTTTTAGTTCGTTAAACTCCTTTAAATAACTTTTAGCCCTCTCTATAGTCTCCTCTATGAAGTCATTTAATCTCATTGAAGGTGAGGAAACTGTGAAAAGAACATCGCCCTTAGTAACTGCAGCTACTATTAATTCTCTTTCTAAAAATGGAGTATACCTAGATTTAGAAGCCCCAAAGTTACCATCTATTACTAGCTTTATAGCATTTAGTGCTAACGTAATTCTCCTTAACTTCTCTTCTTTTTCACATACTTCAGAATTAGTATAGGAATTGACACATATTTTATCTGCATCAAAATTAAATATGAACGAATACGTAGTAGATGAAATCTCTTTATTAAATGGAGCCTGAATGGGATTATCATAATTTACAGCATTAGCTAAGCTCTGTCCTACACTAGCCATCCTTACTTGCATTTGAACGTCTGTTGTTGTTGATCCACTTAAGATTGCATCTAAGGTGGGGACTACGTAACTAAATTGAAAAGCAGATGTTCTTCTAATTGAAATTCCAGTCCTTTGCTCTTCTGTCTCTTGTTCCTCTTCCTCTCCTTTTTTCTTACCTCTTTTCGACTTCTGCTCTTCTCTAGCAGCAGTAGCTATCACAAATCCTCCTAGATCTTCAACGACACAATTATTTATGATCTCATTTTCCACATCCCATTCACTTTTTATATTTAATAGGTTCTTTTCCCATTCTGGAAGATTAACGTTATTAAGAATTTTTTGATAGAAATCGAGTGCAGTATGCTTTATAAATTCCCCAATATTACAGAAGTAACAGAGTTTAGGATTATTACTGGTCTTCTCTAAATTAGATAAGGCTAATTGAAATGCATGAGTCAGAGTTTCACCACTTAATGCAGGATACCATTTAAGACTATAATTGCCGTCAGAGAATACTACTATAGGTACTGTCCTATGTCTACTTAAGTTACCTGCAGTTTCAACCATGTTTAATGCTTCAACGTTCGCTATAATTCTAATACCCATGGAAATGAATGGATAAATTCTCTTTCTATTTTCGTAGCTATATGTTTTTTGCTGAGACATTTTTAATCCCTACTTAAGGCTTTTAATGCCAGTAATTTAGCGCAATATATAGCGTCAGTGTCTTGCATGTTAGAAATGCTATCCACAAACGATTTAAATTTCCTCTTATCTTCATCATTTTTTACACCCCTAATAGCATCATATAATACTTCAATAATTGAAGTTTTACTGGGAATCCTACTTAACCTATCAGTAATTGAATATTGACTTTCTTTTACATAATTCTCATATATAATTTTTGCGATATCATCTAAATTGTTACATTCCCTCTGCATAAGACCATTTTTAACTCGAAACTTTTAAGTTTTTCTTTGCATTATAACAAGTGAAAATAGTGTAATTATAGGCTATAAATTATTTTCTTTTATTTGTAAGATATATAGAAAACTTAATGACTCTCTTTTAACAAAAAAGCTTAGAATGATTATATTATCTCTAAATTAACATAAATATAGGAAATTCGATCAGAAAATATCATGAAGAATTTTTCGCAGATATATTCATATTATAATCTAGTTATTTATAGATCTCTAATCTGTATTTATTGGAGCAAATAGTTTTTATAATTTTGTTAGTTTTAATTTATAGGAGATACAATTGATTTACATAACTGATGCTAAGGGAGATGGAAGGCCTTGTCTTAAGGTGTATGAGGGAAAGGTGATGAAATGGTATTATTGTGAGAGTGAGGAAGATTTGTTCTCTCCGTTCATAAATTTACTTAAATATGATAAAAATTTTAGAATTTATAACGTCTACGGAAAAAAGGTATATATTCCTAACGATCCAGAGGTGTTTAAGGTTAAAGAGGAATTAGAGGAATTTGAGGGAATAATATACAATTTATCACAATTATGTCTTTTAATTAAAATATCTAAGAAGATAAAAGGAAATCGTAAAAAGATAAAGGTAAAGCTGAAAAATAAAATGAATGCTGAAGAGGTATTAAAATTAGGAGTTAAAATTACGAAGCCAGTAAAGTTGCCTAGATTGTTTTAATCGTTATGTTTAATTAATCCCTAAAGCGGATAATGTTTGAAGATTTGTTTTTATGTATACTTTTCAGTTTTTCTCAGAGAAAATGATGATTGACATAACAAGTGCTTTGTGAATTAGTTGAAATTTCTTAGGTCTTAAACTAGAGAGATAAAAATAAATTCTAAATCTTATGCTTAGTTAAAAGCTAGCTATACGTTCCTTTTGAGAAAAACTGAAGAATTCAACAAAGCAGTTGGTTGAGTTTAACGCCACACCCAGTGGAACACCAACCAGCGTTGTCCCCGGCCTGGCGACTAACTGGACCATCACAGACAACTATAAGACCTATATTTTCAGGATCAGGCCGAACGTGACCTTCAGTAACGGCGACCCACTCACCGTGTATGATGTGTGGTTCAGCTTCTTGCGTGAAGTCTACTTGGGGCAGGCTGTTGGTATATCCAACTACGCAGAGCTCGCTGTGAACACCTCCACTCTCTCCACGGGGCTAATCCTACCTGGGGGCTACGCCACGCGATCCAGAAAGTAACGGGCCTACCAGCCACCACGAACGTTAACGTAACAGAATCTGTTCTCAATAATATGCTGAGCAACTTTAATCCGGATAACTTGACGCAGAGAGCCATAATGGGCTAGCCCGACCAAGCGTATGTTGTGCTCAACTCTACCACGTTTGAAATCAATCTACTCGTTCATTACAAGTTCTTCCTCCAGGATATCGCCACATGGTGGGGTGCTATAGTGGACCCAGCCTACATGGACGCCCACGGGGGTGTTCAGGCCAACAGCTATTTCGATGCTAACGGCGGCCCAGGCACGGGTCCATACGAGATAGCATCAGTTGGTGTTGGCTTCACCTACGTGGTGCTCAGAGAGAACCCCACATACTGGGGTCTCCACTCGAGTGGTGTGCCCTACGTTGATAAGCCTCCAACCATTCCCGTTGTGATAATAAACTATGGGCTATCCCACTCGGAGCGTGTTGAGGCTTTCGCGACTAACCAGGCCCAGGTGTCCTTCGTGAGCCCCGAGTATTTTGGTCAAATGTATCAGGCCTACAACTATAAACAGTATTATAGCTTTAACCAGATAATCAAGAACTGGGGAATCACAGCTGGGTCAGGGTTCAACTATGTATCCATGAACACCCAAATCTACCCGACTAATAACAATGATTTCCGCTTAGCGATAGTGCACGCCATAAACTACACTCAGCTACTCTACGAGTCATATTACTATAATGGGACGCTATACGGAGCCAACTATGTTGGACCCATTAACCCCGCCTTCCCAGAGTACTATAACCCAGGAAACCTTACGCTCTACTCCTATAACACCAAGCTTGCCGAGTACTATCTGAACTTGGCCGGAGAGCAAGAGAACTTCTCTGTTACACTACCTAACGGCACAGTCATCGGGGACACGTCGGCTCCACCACTTAAACCGATTACAATCTATTACATCACGCCCATAACTCCCTTAATCCAGGCCCAGCTTGAGATAATCCAAGCTGATCTTTCAGCCATAGGCCTAAGCGCTGGTATACAGTGGGTCACCCCCGCTGTGACCACTAGCTGGACAACCCCGCAAGCTACTCCGGCCTTCGTGTACCTCGGCTGGGGACCCGACTGGCCAGACCCCATCTTCCAGCTACTTATGCCAGCGGTGACCACCACTAGTTATCTGCCGGCTTGGATGAATCTTAGCAGCGTTAACCAGATAATCAATATTCTACCGTTCCTCACCAACACGACAGAGCAAATCCAACTCGTAAAGCAAGTGTACAATATCACCTACTGGTACGCGCCCTACGTTTGGTTACCAGATGAGGACATGTAGCTCTTCGTGTAGCCATACGTCGCGGGACTCTACAGTCAGTACAACGAGTATTACTACAACACCGTTTACTATACCACTATATAAATCTACACCTTTTTTGATGTGCACACTTAGCATCAAGGCTAGAGAATAGATGTATACATGTGTTTGGCCAACTTGATTTGATACACCAATTACTGGAAACCAGAGGGTAGCGGCTGCTGCACTTTCGCTTAGGATGTCACTCGGCTTGTATAAGCATTCAGATGCGTTAGACCGCTCACACTGTTGGGTCTCGGCCTAGCTCTGTGTTAGTGGTGGGGGCTTACTAGTGAAAACTGCGGGCTAATGCGGGTTGCCCAGCTATAAGTTGGATTTGGGTCTTTGAATCTCTTGTCTGTGTCTCGTTTATTATCTTCACTCCACGGTTACTAGAAGAAGTGTGTATAGCCTGTTTGGAGATAACGTCTACTCTCTTCTCATAGGGTATCTTCTTGTGTGGACTATGATGTTGGTGGGGTAGGCGCTGTTGATGGTGGCACCCAACATCCTCGTTGGTTATGCTACAAAGTACAGGTATGCGTAGGGTTTGCCATCGATGATAAAAGATTCGCTACTAATCCGATTGCGGCTTTCCATTTTTGAGTAAACCAATTGTTTATAATTGTTCTGGGTTTTTAGAGGGGAAAATGGGCACTAGCTCGGGAGATGTCGGTGTGCAAGGTGTACAGATGACTGGTCAGACCGCTCAGGAGGTGAATAAGAGGGCCGGTGGTCTCCCAGCATTCACCTCCCGCCTGATGTTGTGGAGTTTTGGTGTGGGCATTATTCCATCTGTGGTGCTGGTTGTGGCTCTACAGTTAAAGAGCCTCCTCCTACTTGAATACGTGCATGTGATTAGCGGTGGGACCTGGACTGGTTTCGACTTGTTTATGAGTGTCATACTTGGAAGAATTCTCGCTTCCCTCGACTTGCCGGGTAGGGTTGAGGTGGCTAAGCGTCTAACACCTACACAATTCTTTGTCATGCCCTCACTAATGTCAACAACGATAACAGCCGGCATATACCTTGCAGAATCGCTTGGAACCTTCATCTTGACATCACCATGGATCATCGCAGCTGGCATCGTGGTCATAATACTCACCGCTCAGGGCTTCGGTATATTCATACCTAACGACATGAGGATATTCATAGAACTCGCGAAGCCCAACCCAGACCGAGCCAAGATCGCGAGGCTAAACGGCATAAACATAAGGCCCATGGGTGTTCAGGGCGTAATGTAGCTAACAATCATACTTATCATGGCGCACATAGCTGTCTACCCCCATAGGAGGCCTAACACATGAATGTCTACACAATCCTAGCCGTAGCACTCTTTGCGGCCGTCTTCCTAGGCGTATACGGTGCAATATACCTCGACGCAATATCAAGCTATAAGAGAGGAGATCTCGATTGGCGCGGTATCAGAATCCTGAGGCTCGGGTTATACGGCCACCTAACAATATTCGCGATACTCGCAGTCACGGCTTTCCTCATATAACTTGCATCCAACGCTGTTTTCAAAGCTTTTCAAATAGTCCAATTCATAATAAGGAGAGGAGATTTTCCCACCCATATTCTTGAAGTATCTAGGATGCTACATATAGATTAAAGGTGGACTTTATAGCTTACCTGTGAAATAGTGGCGCCAACAGTACTGCATTATTAGGTAGTAGTATCCTAATAACTTCGCATCGTTAATGTGTAGTTGTATAATAATTCAATGCTTCTTTAGCGGTCTTCAACTGCAAGGTTTACAGTTTTTTAGTAAACTTTTGACTTAAAAGCCAGTAAAGAGTATAGAGTTCGATTAGGTGATTCTAGTTTGTTTTATTTGGAATCTAAAAAGGTGGTAATCCTATTTGGATAGTGAGCGTATAACAGTTGAGATATCAGCAAGTTTCGCAGAGAAGCTCGACGAGATAGCTCAGAGACTTGGCTACACTAGCAGGGATGAGGTGGTTGAAGAAGCTGTGAAAAGGTTTCTAGAGGGTTTTGAGTCTCTTGGAGAACTCGACGGTGGGTACTCCTAGCGACAACCAGTCCTCAAAAACCCCAACACGCTCACCAATCGCTAATCCGCACTCCTGATAAGCACAAAATGTCGGGTCGACTCCACCACGTTTAAGTGGGTGAATTGAGATCAGTGTTGGTGGGTCTGACCGCGTTTAACGAGGCGTGTTCGAATGTAAGGTGGAATTCACATTGCTCAACGGCTGATTCCTGCCAATCGACTCGGAGGACATGTTTAGCATCTGAGGGACGAGCTTTAATGCAACCCTCTACGAGTGGAGGACACCTTACCCACGTGTTATGTGCGCTCTTTGCCTCAGTAATAGCTATTCTGGTGTGCCGAGCTCTTCCGTGCGCCATTTCTGGGTTGGATGATATCGCTAGAAATCCGTGTTCAAAAGCTCTGCCGTGGGTATCCGATTCGCTTAGCTTTTTCGGTATTACTTTAAATCGTCGGAAGATTTATTATTTATCGAGAGAATATAATTTGGTATGCGCGGTGTTGTTCTTAGGGTGGGTAAAAGGGGTGAGATTTACACTAAGAAGAAGATGAGGGAGAAGGTTGGTTTAAAGCCTGGTGGTAGAGTGTACGCGACGATTCTGGGGAGGAAAATCATACTGGAGGTTTTGCCGACCCTAGATGAGGTTTTGAAGGAGGATAAGGTTGCGCGGCTCACACCTGAAGAGGCCGAACAGATGAGTGAAGAGGCTCAGAGAGAGGCTGGGATATGGATAGAGCGCTGATGCTCGACACAACCTATTTTCTACCACTCTTTGGTATAGACGTACCGCTTCAGCGCTACTCGGAAATATTCCCCAAACTCGTCACCCAGTATGAAGTGTGGTATACTCCACTCTCACTGGTTGAAGCGAAATGGATCATTCTCAAACTGGTAAAAAGGGAAACAAGAAAAAAGGAGATTTATTTAGAAAAGTATAGGAGGGGTTTGGGTGTGATACTCGCGGATTCAAGGCTTAAACAAACCGAGCTTTCCACACCTCAAACCGAGTATGAAGCGGATGGGTTGCTCGACATGGTAAGCGACTACTTTGACCGAATGATCTACGCCACCTCAAAGCAACTCGGCTCAACACTAATAAGCGAGGACCGCGTGCTCAAAACACTCGACGGAGTAATCAGCTGGGATGAGTTAATACAAAGGTTCACTTAAATGCGTGTGTCAAAATACACATACCTTTCCAGATAAGGCTTGATGTCGCCTTCATTGTGTTACCACTGCACAAAAAGCTTTGATCTGCGAGTGAAGCGGGTTTTTTCGGGTGTTGTTGCTGTTAATTGAGGTGCTCAAAGGTTCAACACAGCTTCTCAAAAGTTTGGCACGCATGGTTTTTGTAGCAATTCTCACTCGTGGTACCAAAGTGCTTGGTGTGTAAGAATCACCGGGTTACCGAGGCACCTTGTTCTCAGCCTCCGTAGGAACCTTAGCGTTTTGCGTTGTTCGCATGCGCGAAACAACGAACCAAACTGCGTTGTGCAAGCGTCAACCGCAACCAAAACGCAAAGCGGTGTACCACAACGCTTCACAACAACCGCGATGAACACTCACAAGGGGTCAGTTCAGCTTCTCTTCAACCCAAGTACACTCTTTTATACTTCGAAACCTGAGAGCAAAGAAGCCTGAGTTCTAAAGCTTCAAAAGCGTTGAGAGAGTAGCTTGAGCTCTAATCACAAGTTTGAATTTCTAAAGAACGTAAACACGCGGTGGCGACACGTTGGGTCACAATTCCGTGTAACACACCACTTATCTGGATAACCGTTTCCCACACCTGGATACCGCGCTCATCCACCCCTTAATTCAGACAGGTCCACTTGGTTAGAGTGAGCTACCCCGCCTGGCGAAGCTTTCCAGGCTACCACGGTGGCTCCCACCTCTTTTTAAAACAAGCGTTGAGGTCGCGGTCAATAGCAAAACCACAGTGGGGGAGTTAAAGATTCTTTCAAATTCTCGTTGATTTCCCCGCACAAAAAACACTTGCGTGAAGAGTTGTAAGAGGGAACAGGTAAAACAAGTTTTTCTGTTTTTCGAAACTCCCACTCAAGCACAGCTCTGAAAAAGAGAAATCGTACAGCCGCAGCTTCCTCTTTTTATTTTCGCTCTTCTGGATTAAGCCTTGGACATCCAAATCCTCTAGCACTAAGAGGTCGTACTCCTATGTGTAGAAAACCGAGTTTAAAGAGTCGCGCCTGAAATCCTTTAAGTGTTCGTGTTCCTTCGCAAGTCTTCGTTTTGAGCCAGTTTTTTGAAAGAAACCTCTTCCTTGAAAGTGACCTCTGTAGCACTCTAATCCTATCAAGAGAGCACTCAAGAGGCCTAGGGTTCTCGAGGAAGCGCCCATCGGAGAGTGTTGCAAGCCTTGTGATCCCCAGGTCAACACCCACAGCGTTCTTGGGCTCCTTTGAAGACTTGGGTTTCGGGTTGTTCAACCAACAAACGTGGATTCGACAAGAGGGGTAGAGCTTGACGCACACTTGAGACACTTGGCTCTCTGGGAACACCCTGTGCAGAATTAAAGTAAAAAACCCGATTTTGCTCAGGTAGAGACGAGCTTTCCTCTTCTTTTTGTTTTTGCCTTGTCCAACTTCTCTTGTATCAGAAAGCCTCCAACCACTCTAAGGGTACACCAGGGACAGAAACCTGTGAGGCTTCTTTTTCTTGGGTTTGTTTGCTAATCCTTTGAAGAACCTCTGACTGGTAAAACCTTTCAGCTACTTGTTGGGTAACTTGGGAGTGTAGAGCTTGAAACTCGGCGTTTTGCTTTCTCAGGTGTAAAGCAGTTGTCTCAGTTCGTTTTTGCTCATACTGTGCTTTTTCTCCTTATACTCCTCTTTT
>Ga0081474_130766_pt1 | contig 14512 bp, 13 predicted proteins | sample OneHunmetagenome_2_FD_70978 | JGI IMG/M metagenome (GOLD analysis project Ga0081474, IMG submission 70978) | Ferrous microbial mat communities from One Hundred Spring Plain, Yellowstone National Park, USA v2 (version 2) | ecosystem: Environmental > Aquatic > Non-marine Saline and Alkaline >... | reverse complement strand
CCACGTGGCAATGTTAGCTAATACTATGCTTGAAGTTTGAGCGAAAGATTTATTACTGAACGCCACTACCCTCCCATCCACACTTTTATCACTCCCCAAACCTCGTGAGCAGTGCCCGTCATCAGTTGGGAGATCACCAATAGAAAATACATTGTAATACTATATAAACATTATTTAATCAAAACGATATTTAGAAGTAATTAAAAATAACCAGTGGTTACGTAAAAGAGTTACAGTCTTCAAATAGAGAAAATTACAATATTATGAGTATGCTCAAGTATTGATTTTATTAACCGAAAATATTATGAATCTTTATGTCAGAAAACTCAGAAGGTCCTTATTTTGAAGATTTTAAAATAGGGCAAAAGTTTAAGAGTAAGGTAGGTAGGACTATAACTGATGTAGATAATATCTGGTTTACCCTTCTAACGAATAATAGTAATCAAATACATTTCAACAAGGATTACACTGAGAAATATTTCCCTGGAGAGCCTTTTAAGGGTAGATTGGTAGTAAACGGATTTTTAACCCTAGCCATAGTAGCAGGATTATTAGTAGAGCAAACTAGTCAGAATGGTTTCATGCTAAGTATAGAGAACGTAAAGTTTTTACACCCAGTATTTTCTGGCGATACTATTTACGCTGATGCTGAGGTCATTGAGGTTAGAGAATCTAAGAGTAGACCCAGTTTTGGAATAGTCAAGATAAGGTCATATGGATACAACCAAAAAGGAGAGAAACTCATAGAATTCGATAGAGTTTTTATGGTAAGGAAAAGAGGTGCAAAGTGGTTTAGCTAGTGAACGCTGTCTCATTAGGGTAAACTTGGGCAAACACTGTAACATTATAACCATTAATTTGGAGGACAACAGAAGAGTTCCATACGTAAGCTGGTAATGAGAAATTATAGATAAGGGGTTGTGGAAGGTGCTTGCCGTTGAGAGGTTGTGCTTGCCCACTAGCGATTATAAATGGTATTACCCTAGAGGTGACATTATAAATTACACTACCATTCATATAATAGACACCCGTTAGAGTATAGTTACCATTCCCCTTTAGTACAATGAGAGTAGAATTAGCCCAAACTGAACTTGAGGAACTTTTTGGATAAGTAGAATTGAAAAATATTAGAATTCCACCACCATTTATCTGATTCTTTAGAACTTGAACATAGTCTAATTGTTTGGCTGAAGGTACAGAATAGTTATTAAGTATATAAAACAAGGGAACAAGTATCAATACTATTATTATTATAGCTATTATGAAACCGATATATTCTGATTGAGCCTTCCTCATGGTCAATCACTGCAATTCTTGCCAATATTCTGTTACGGCATAGTTAACCGTTATGTTCATTGGTTGATTAATTATAACATAGGATGGAATATTCGGGAATGTGTAAGTAAATGATGTTCTGTTAGAATATTGGAATATAACTGTTTGTGCACCATAGGTACTTGATCCAGTAAGTATTCTAGTGGGGTCAAAACTATAGTTCCCTCCAATTATCCAATAAGGATTAGTATTATTGTAATTATACACTGTACCATTGAGGATTAAGCAAACTTGACCGGGGGTGTTCTCATTGTAATTTCCAATAATCTTAACTAGGTAGTAGTTATAATCATTTAGATAGTTCAAATAAACTGTTGGGTTTGTAGCTCCTGGTGGTACAAATATTAGAAAAGACTTTGCAACGTACGTCTTCCCGTTATATCCAGCGTTAGAATATGAATAATGACTTATTACACCTTGGGACTGTTGTGTAGTATCATTAGCTTGTAATGTTATGACTGTAATATTAACATACCCTGCTGGTACAGTAATTGTTTGCTCGTTTTGAATAGTATAACTGTTACCATTAACAAAAATCGACACATAGATATTACTATCACCTTTAACTTGTAAGGTCAAGCCCACAGTACTGGTTATTTGGGTGTAGTTGCCTATTAACACTACGGGTTGACCTCTTAAGGTAACTTGTATTCCTTGGCTAGAGGTTGAATTAACAGTAGCTAACCCTAAGACTATCCAATTATGAAATACACCAGTTATAATCTGTCCCTTAGAGTTCTGATAAAACACATACTGAGGCAGTCTAGTCACAAAAGTCCCAGTCTGGTTCGAGAACGCAATTGGAGTAGTAAAATTCTTATAGGTACCATATATGTTCGTAGTAACGTTAGTAGACACTGATGATGGCCCACTTGAGGTATATATTTGAGTCAAAATCTCTACTCCTCCTCTACTTGCGGCCGCAAAGGGACCTATTGATGATCCAGGTTGCAAAAAGAATATATTGCCTAACGATGTGACTATGATGATTGGTCTACCTTGAATATAACTAGGTAAACGAATAACTTGACCTTTTGATATCACAAGAGGATATTTGATTGAAGTTAAGTTTAACCATGTCCCGTTTGTATTGAGATATAGAATGCTCACAATCGTTAAATTCGAAGGGGGTACAAAGGTTCCATTAGAATATACCGCGTAAATTGAACTACCGTTATAGTATAAGGATGGATGACCAGTAGTTACTTGTGAAATTTGAAGGTTTTTTAGATAGACGTAATTATTAACTATAGAGGTTTTTACAGTATTATTCTGAGAAATATTGTTTAAATAGTATAAGAATGGTATGAAGACTAAGAGAATAACAAATATGAGAATAATAATTGATATCACGTTAGATAGAGCCCTATTCTTAACCATTGTTCCCACCATTTGGTATGGCACCATATTCCCATTCCTCGTAATTAATTATTATAAGGGGGGAATTTATGTATATTATACCGTAATCCCCACTTTGACCTTTAGGATGGTATGCATAACCATTAGTATACGTTACATTATAGATAGTCACATTCTGTGGACAAGATAAGAGACCAGTATAATTTGTACCAGTATTATTTCCAACTTTAACAATCGTGAAGTTACCACTTAACTCTTGGAAATAATCTGAAGTAATTTCCAATTCCGTTCCACTCTTGAAATATATCTTTTCTGGAACGTAGTTGTTAATGTTTCCGAGTTTAATAACTTGATTTGTTCCCAAAACTTGAACCTGAAGTTCTTGTCCCGAAATACTTATATTAACTGGAGTAGAATTATAAGAAGACCAATTACCTTGAGGAAAGTAGAAGTAATTTTCGATAATCACTAAGTAATATGTTTGATCTAGTTTGTAATTACCAATAATTTTGCCACTACCATTAACGAAGACTGTGTAGCTGTTGATTATATTTATCTCACTAGTGTTTGTTGATAAACCTGTGAATTGATAACAATTTATTTGACCACCTTGTATCGTTACTTTTCCATTCTGCATGAATATACCATTCTTAATTGGCATTACATTATAAGCACCTTGATAGTTGGTTGAAATATAGTTGAAGGTTATGTTATAGTACGAGGGAAATTGTATTATATGGTAACCATAAGTCAATGGTAATTTTAATCCAGTAGAATTTATATAGTATTGTTTATTATCTATTAATACTGGTATTGTATTGTTAAGTGAAGTTAAGGTAACTTGATTATTATTACTTGGATTTATAGTACTTCCTAATGGTAAATTACTAGTATTTATCACAACTGTAAATTTCTGTAACTGTGCCTTATATATCGCGGTTAAAACTAGAGGTCCGGTTACAGTAAAAGTGGTGGAAAGTTTAGAAGGCGAATTTAAATTCCCATTTCCTACTATAGTCCAGTTCTGGAATGTAGCGGTCAAACCATAACCTTGTAAGAATATAATAGAACCGTTCTTATCACTAATCGAATACGTCCCAGGATTTAGATAATAGACTTGCGGGGTTAAGAGTGATGGATTCGCCCCTAAAATCACTTGAATGCTTACTGGAATTACCTTGCTTCCATTTATAACAAATGCAGTAACATAAACTGGAACCTTACCCGCAGGTCCCGATATAGTAACTGTAGTAACTGAAGTGTTAGGATTTAGAAAATAGAAATTAGCTTGAGAAGATACTATTAGGATGGGTTGATTAAATGCAGCACGTGGTAAGTAAATGTTCTGGTTTCCAGCTAGTAGTATTGAATTTTTAAGAGCTGGAACCCATGTACTACCATTAAAATAGTAAATTTGTGTTATATTAAGTGAATACGGTATTGAGTTATATAAAAATTCGATATAAGGCATTAAGGAGGAATTGTAATATATATTGGGATTTCCTCTAAATACCTGATTTTCTTCATTTTTCTGAAGTTGTTGATAACCAGTACCGGCAATCTGCCCTTGGCTCGAATATATTGGAGTTGAGTTAAATATCAGTAATGCTGGTATCAATACGGAAAGGAGAACTATGAGCATTATTATTAAGAATATTGCGGAAGATAATGCTTTCCTCATGTTGAAGGTACCCCCGTAAAGGTATATGCTATTCTAAACCAATAACCGTTTGAGTTATATAATACCCAAACTACTAAAATATAATTACTCCCGCTTACTCCGTTTACCATTACCGTAACCGGAGTATTAAAGGGCACTGAATATGCTGTTATTTGAGAACCGTAAGTTATTTTACCGCTTATATCGTATATTGGTACACTTATTATAGTATTTTTAGCTAATTTACCATTTGATAAATAAACTGAAAATTGTGGAGGTGACTGAGGTGTTACTAATCCTACGTCTTGCTGTAAATATGAAGGTTCTGGAAAGACTATTAAAGTAACGTTTCCAGCTATTGCTGGATTATATACCTCAATTACTGTGCTTGCACCTGATGAACCAATTATTAATGGTCCAACTGATATTGTTGTTGACGAGGATATGGAACTGGCTTGTTGTTGAGCTAGGCTAAATATCTCATGAGGTATGAAATAGGAAGTGGTAAAACCAAATAATACTAATCCTATTAGAACTACTGCAATAACTATAATGAACTCCTCTGTAACTTCTGAAGGCATCTCTATTCTGTATTAAGAAAAAGTTATATATAAATCCTCGCTTAATATTCTATATATGCCTAGTGCGGTTACGAATTTGTTGATAATAATCGTTACTGTTATAATAGCTCTCTCTGCGTTTGCAATATATTCAGCATTCTTTTCAGTTCAAGGTCTTACATTCTTACAAGAGGAGAATGTGATAGGTATTTCTAAAATTGTTCAAGTAGCAGTTTCACAAGTTTCGTTTAAAGGATTACCGCCTAGTTATAACTACTTTAATGTTAGTTACTTAATATGGATTAACTCCCCTACTAAGTATGTGACTGTTATACCTTTCGTTGCTTCACCCAGGTTGAACCCATTTTATATTCTCCCTAGCAATAGCCAAAACGCTAGTATATTCTTTTCTATGACTAATGGGTATATCCCATTAAATACTAAATTTGCCTTCAATGGTAATGTCTATTTGCCTCAACAAAGCCAGTTGATTGGTAAAATTAACGGCGTTTATGCTTATAATCTGACTTCAAATCGGAGTTATATATTATCGGCTAAAGTCTCGAATGGCCAGATAATTATGTTATGGATATTGTACTATTATCAAGGTAAGTGGTATAGGTTAGATTACACTTACTTGAACCCATCAAATGCCGGAATAGGGGTTTATGTATTATCTGGGAGTGGAAACTATGTGGGAAATTCTAAAAATACTAATTTTAAACCTCCGCATCAAGTAAAAAGCCAGACTGGATTAGGCTTTGGACTATGGTTCAAGCTTATCTCTAATGCAACTACTAAGACTTATCTTCTTAACGTAGCTATTACACCTACTAATAATAAAGATTTCTCAATTTTAGTTTGGGTTATTGGGAATAAGTTGTACGTTGGGACCTACGATCTGTCTAGTAATGAATATATAGCCCAAACCTATCTGATAACGCTTTATCAAAACAATTGGTATTTCATTAACTTTAGCTTAGGAAGTCAGCTACAATCATCGCAAGAGGTTAGTTTTACAATTTATAATTTGAGTAGTCAAAAATGGCTCAACACTACCACATTAGGAACTACTACGCAATCTAATGGATACATATCAACAGTTAAGTTTGGCTCATCATTAAAAACTGTTGCAATATCTCAAGCTTATTTTGTAACCTTGAAAAATAATCAAGGTTTACCTAACTTCTATAACGTTTCGAGTACAATGTTAAAGAATGGTCCGCTATACAACAATACTTATAATTACAATTGGACTATAGCAAAGTCTAATAATTTATATGCGATAGGTTATTGGTATTTTGTGAATCCAAGCTACCCGCCTCCTCCTACGATCCCTGGAATATTATGGTATTGGCCTAACGGAAATGGTAAAACTAACTATCCCCAAATATATTATATACCGGAACAAGGTTACAATACATACGTTTTAATATAACAAAAATTATAAACTTTTTTAATTATTTATTTTGATAATTCTTCAAGTTCAATCTTTGAAGCCTTAGGTCCTAAAATTGCTACATCTAGAGTTACTATAAGAGCCATTATGAATACCACTGTGTACATTGCAATTGGTCCGTTACTATATAACACTATTGGTAAGAGAGTTAACCAAATGTAGTTTCCTAATCTACTTAATGAGTACTGTACACCATCTGCAAAAGCCCTTACTCTAGTTGGATATAGCTCAGCGCCGTATTGATGGAAAGCATTGGAAAATATATTTGATAAGAAACCAAATGTGAAGCCAGTTGCTACTGCCTCCAGAGGAGAGGAGGAGAATCCAAAAGCTAGTCCTACTAACCCCATTAACAACATTATAATACTTACCTGCCATTTCCTGTCAAACTTTTGACTATCTATGATAAATATTGATGCTAGAGAACTAATAAAGTATGAGGTATAGATTATCATCGTGTACTGTAGAGTATGTACTAATGTGAAACCTTTCGCAAATAGTACTGATGGGGCCAGTGAGGCAAAACCGTAATATACGCCAGCTTGTAAGAATTCAAAAACCCATAGCATTATTGTCCTCTTTCTATACAGTGGCGAGAATAGTTCAGATATTGTAACCCTTTGTGAAGTTATAACTTGGACTTGTAATGGTTCTCCCAATTGCCCCTTTTCCTTAATAGCTATTTCCTCCATCCTTCTAACTATTTTTTCAGCCTCATCCAATCTTCCCTTACTTTCTAACCATCTAGGAGATTCTGGAATTAGGAATCTAAATGGTATTATTGTAAGTATACCTAAGCCTCCTATTATGAATAGCCATTGCCAACCGTATAGAATGTATTTATGAGGCAGAAGAAGATAAGCTAGAATTGCGACGACTATAGGTGCGGTCCAAGCTGCAGTATAACCTATTGCCAACGCCCTACCTCTTACAGTCGACGGAAAGAACTCCGTTATTAAAACGTCTAAAACTAATATTGCCTCTGGTCCAACTCCTACACCAGCTATAAATCTTAATATTCCAAAAGTTAGAATATTTGGAGAAAATGGTATCAACAGTAAGGTGATAGAGGTTATTGCCATGTTGATTATCAGTGCAGTCCTCCTACCTACTGAATCTCCTATATAGTTGAAAATTATCGCACCTACGAATGCTCCTAGAAAGAAGATTGCAACAGTATAGTAGATTCCAGTTGCCGATGATACTTTAAAAAACGGTGCCACTTGTGATGCTACGAAGCCTCCAGTAAATAGATCGTAGAGCTCGAAGAACTCTCCCAGAGTTAAGAGGGCTAAGAGTCTCGTATGAAAAGAAGTCCAAGGTAGTCTTTCTATTCTCCCAGCGATACTCATATGTGTTTATAAATTAAATAAACTAATAAATTTTGCAAAGGGGAGATGTTCGAAATTTTATGCAAATAATCTTATTTATCTTCTACTTTTTAACGTAAGATATGGAGAAAATTAGGGTTATCGAACTAGGGAGTAATATATCCGCACCGCTAGTTGGAGAAATCTTAGCTGATTTAGGTATGGAAGTAATTAAGGTTGAGCCACCTCCTCACGGTGACGATAGGAGAAGGGTTAAGCCTGAAATTAATGGGATTAGTATTTACTTTGCTAGTACGAATAGGGGTAAGAAGAGCGTGGTAATTAATCTGAAAAGTGATGAGGGCTATGAGATCTTCCAAAGGCTAGTTAAAACTGCTAACGTTATAGTTACTAACTATAGACCCTCTGCATTAAAGAGGCTCAAGGTTGATTACGAGAGTGTTAAAAAGATTAATCCTAAAATAATTTACTGTTCAATAACCGGTTTCGGTAATTTCACTGAAGAAGCTGATAGACCAGCTTATGACACTATAATTCTCGCCTTAAGTGGATTAATGGACATGACTGGTGAGGAAAATCCGGTAAAGTTTGCTACGTCAATTTCAGATATCACTACTGGGCTACTCGCTAGTATAATGATATTATGGGCCTTAAATAGGGGAAGTCCATCTTTTATTGATGTTCCAATGATCTATACTCAATTTTATTTGACCCTAGAAGACGCTTACATGTATTTAAATACTGGGAAAGTTCCCAAGAGGATGGGCTCTGCGCATAGATATTTAGTACCTTATCAGGCATTTAAGACTGCGGATGGTTACATATACGTTGCGGTATTTAATGATGAGCAATATTTGAGGCTCTGTAAGGCAATAAATAGGGAGGATTTAGCTAAGTTCGATACTCTCCAAAAGAGGGTTGAGAATAGAAATTATATAATAAACGAGTTAAGCAGAATTTTTGAGAAAAACACTAGGGACTACTGGGTAAATTTATTAAGTAAAGCTGATGTGCCAATTGCTCCAATATTAAACCTTGAAGAGGCATTTAAAAAATATGGTAATAGGTTAGTTTACGAGAATGAGGGTGTTAAGTACATCAATTTCCCCATAAACGTAACGTCAAATAAGAGTAAAGCACCTAAACTCGGTGAGAACACTAAAGAAGTTTTACTTGAGTTAGGATATTCGGAAGAGGATATAAAAAAGCTTGCTGAAAAAGGAATATTAAATACTAATATGATTTAGGAAGACCTAATATATGATGAGAAATGTATGCTAATACTAAGTTTTGTGATATTGGGGCTACCTTATATAATCTAGTCTCTCTAAGTTTCCTTTCTATTCCAGTTTCTACAGCATATCCGTAACCTCCATAAACGTCCATTGCCACATTTCCAGCCTCCCAAGCTATTTCAGCTGCCAGATATTTTGATACGTTTGCGTAATTTCCGATAGTTTTTGTATCCTTCCCTTCTTCTAGTGCTCTCAAACCTTCACTAAAGTAAGAGGAGAGGGATACTAATTGAGCATACACTTTAGCTATTGGAAATTGTACGCCTTGGAAGCTACCTATTTGCTTATCAAAAACTACTCTATTATTAGCGTATTCCACAGCCTTATTTATGAACCATTCTGCGTTACCTATCATTTCTGCAGCTATCATAAATCTCTCAGCATTTAATAGGTCAAGCAAGTAATAGAATCCCCTTCCAACTTCTCCTATAACGTTATTCTCTGGCACTTTAAGACCGTCTATAAACATTTCGTAAGCATTAGTATTTGACATGGTCTTTATTTCCCTCATCTCAATTCCTTCCCTTGCCTCTCTTAGATCAACTAAAAACAAGGTTATGCCATCGGTCTTCTTTTCAACCTTGTCATAAGGTGTTGTCCTAGCTACCAATATCATAAAGTCAGTGTGTTTTACCCTAGAAATGAATATCTTGTGACCCTTTATAACGAAATTATTTCCAACTTTATCTGCAACTGTCTTAATCTTTGTTGTATCTGACCCCACTTCTGGTTCAGTTAGGGCTAATGATAATACTTTAGCGCCATTTGTAATATCCTTGAAGTATTTATCTCTTACTCTTTTACCAGCGTGTTTTGATAGTAGCGCAGTGTTGTAGTAGTGTCCATGTACAAAATACGAATTACCACCCCTTAGATTGAGAGTATAGAGGATTAGACAAGCTAGTTTAACCCCTTTCCCTATCCCGCCATATTCTTCTGGCATTAAAATTGACCCTAATCCTAATTTTATGAAGTCATTGAGGAAATCTATTGGAAATTCCCTCTTTTGATCTTTATCCAACCAATATTTCTCATCGTATTTTTTCATCAATTGGTCAACTGTTGAGAGGATCAATTTCTCTTCTTCATCTTTTGTTTGCAATAACATACAAATAAAAGGTAATTAACTTGTTTATATAGATTTTCCATTAAATTTCAACCGGAATTGGTAATTTCCCAATATAACCTCCTATAAAACTCTGCAAAATGAAGGAAAATCCCGCCAATACTCCCATATACGTTAATGGAATTAGGATGAAGGAGTAAAATAGAGCTGGAATTTGGGCATAGAACTCCTCAGTTTGTAATGCAATGTCTTGTAAGACAAAGTTTTGGTTTTGGAGAGGGGAACTATTGGATATCAGTATTGGTAAAAGGGGGAGCCCCACGTAAAACACTATCGTAAAAGCTATTAACATGGCTCCAATTCCTTTACCCATCTGAAATGGGAGAGCCATCAATAGTATTCCAATTGCGATTAGTACCATATATGATGAGTGAATGAAAAGACCCAAGTCCATGTAGAAGTTTAATAGAATGAGTATGTCTGTTAGGAATGAAATATATTGTAAAAGTGGCGTTACTAAGGAGTAGAACTGGCTAGGTACCTTAAAGTAATAGAATATTAGTACTATAATACCGTATAAGAATTTCCCCATATTGATGGCTACACTTGTTTGGATTTGAAGAAGACCTATGTCTAAGTAAAAGATACTCCAATTTACTCCTAATATTTTTTGCAATTGGGATAGTATGGAAAGGAGGAGGCCAAAGATGTTAGCTAATACTGCTACGTAAATCGAGTTAACGATCATTTTATGACCCATCTCTTTTAATCCTCTCACTGGAATTGGTGAGCCGTAAAGTAGTGTACCTATGGTGTAAGAGAGGGAGTCTATTACAATTGCTAAATACAGTATTTCAAATGATGAGTACACGAGAGTTTTTAAGAGATTATATTATCTGAGGGAAGACCGATATTATTTTTTAGTTAAACGTTAAATGTTAAACGAGATGAGCTCACTCTCAAGCAGGGAAATTAAGTTAATATTCCTAAATTTCATGAGTTATACATTTCTGGTATATAATTATTCAATATTGTTAGTATTTAACTCACCATATATCTCTCAAACGTTATTTAAAGGTTCATACGTACCCTCACTATTAGGTGTTTATGGCTTACTATTGGTTGACGTAATAATGAGAGTCCCTGGAGCTTACGTATTGGGACCAATAAGCGATAGGTATGGTAGGAAAGTGGTTACCAGAATGTCCAGTTTAGGTTCAGCTTTGCCTTTAGTTGTAGTAGCGCTAATTCCGGATCCCTCACCCTCTTTGTTAGTGCTATTATATATGATACAAGGTTTCTTTACGGGAGGATTATCCACTGGAATTACTGTAGTAGGTGTTGAGGATTTGCCAGAAAGACATAGAGGTTGGTTTGGAGGATCTGGATTCGCTGTTGGCGGTTCAGCGTACCTACTAGCATCAATAGTGTTTTTCATGATAATTACCGTAATAGGTAGTTCTAACTATACTGAAATAGGATGGAGAATAATGTTCTTGACCTCTCTTCTTATATTACCCTTTGGACTCTTAATGCCTGAGTCCTTAAGGTTTAGGAGAAATAAGGAGAGAGTTAAATCACCTGCTAAGGTGTTAATCTCGTCATACAAGCGGCAATTTATATTGGCATCAACATTAACGGCCTTTTGGGCTTCAATGAATGCATTAGTTAACGTCATGTTACCTAACTTTCTTTATGCCGTCGATCACTTGTCAAAGGTTGAAATAGGATATATGTCCTTGATATATAGTGTAATAGCTATCATTTCAGCATTTATAGGAGGTGAATTGAGCGAAAGAATTGGCAGAAAGAAGATATCAATGATAGGTGGGATTTTGGGAATTTTGCTTTCACCAGTTTTCATATTAATGTCCATATCTTCAAGATCGTTAATTCCCATTTTTGTTTCAATCTTGGCTTTCGTATCTGTATTTGGAGGTGGTGGAATAATGAGCTACGTAAATGAGAACTTCCCAACTAAAATCAGAAGCACTGGGGTATCTTTAAGCTGGAATATAGGATTCCTAGTTGGAAATTTCATCCCGTTACTTCTCACAGCCATCCTTTATTTTACCTCAATAACGTTATTCCCACTTGTGGAAATGATAACTGTGCTTATTCTTGGTGCATTAATAAGCTCGGTAAGTACTATCTCGCATGAGACAAAGGGCAATATAGAGAAGGAGTAGTTTCATCAATTCTCCTTCAATTATACCTCAATTCTTAAATGATATTTAACTGTATACAATTCCCAATTTTTTTTATTTAGAAAACTTAATGCTCCAAGATCACGTTAAAATAGAAAACTAGGATAGGTTAAAGGATAAGTCAGTTCACATAGCTAGAATAAATCTATTCAGTTTCTTAACCTTACCTTCTAAAGAACTGATAGCAAAGGATTTAATGAGTGACGCTATGGGACCGCTTATTACGGTGTGCTTTAGCAAACCAATATAGTCTTCACCAATCTTAAATACTATAGCCTTCTGTACTGGTTTAAACTCGACTTTCTCATCTTTTATTGCATTATTCATAGCAACCTCACCAGCCTGTAAGGAAACTTGTGCTGATTGTGGTATGAACCCATCCTTAAAGTTAGCGCAATCACCAGCGCCATAAACGAAATCATAATCTACTGATCTGAGGAATCTGTAAACTAACATCCTATTGTTCCTATTTGATAATCCGATTTCATTTATTATTTTGGGGCCGGAAAAACCCGCAGAGAATATTATATAATCACTCCTTATTCTTCCTTGCGTGGTAATTACCTCATTTTCCTTTACTTCCTCTACCTTAGCCCTTAAAATTACGTTAACGCCTTGCTTTTCCAAAACCTTTTGAACCTCATTAGAGAAATCTGGTATCAGATAGGGTACTAATCTATTTTCTGCCTCAACCAAATTTACAGTATAGCCCCTCTTCCTTAACGCTCCAGCTAACTCAACGCCAAGTGCTCCTCCTCCAAGAATCGTAACTATCGAACCTTCTCTAAATGACTTGATCTTTTCTACATTTTCCAAGGTAAATCCTATACCGTACTTTTCAACTCCCTTTATCTTACTTAAATCTTGCTCATAACCCAACGCAATTATTAGCTTATCGAACCTAATTTCACCATCACTCGTTATTACTTTCTTCTCCTTAAAGTCAATCTTTAAAACCTTAGCCTTAACGTCAACTTTCCTAGGAATTAAAGCGTGAGATAAAGGGAGGTTTTTCTCTATAACCTCTACTAACCTTGGAGTAACCACCATGAAATCCTTTTCGTCAACAAGTATTGCATTAGGATATACCAACTTAGCTGCAATTCCAGCAAATCCTCCTCCTAATATTACTACTCTTTCAGTTTGCATATGTTTATACTTTACACATCGCTATTTAAATATTACAGCTAATCTCTTAACTAATGAGCCATTCTTTAGTATGTTTTGTTTCAATACATGATGGTACCTATATTTCTAACAACTTTTTAAGAACATAAGTGTTTATCATATAGTGTGAAAAGAGAGGATTTTTTATTAGTATTAGCTTCTTCCGTAGAGGGAATAACTTGGGGAGCAGATACTGTAATAATGGCGTTATATCTGAAATCACTAGGTCTAAATCCTTTAACAATAGGAGCAATATTGGGTAGCGCTATAATAGTTAATACATTATTATCTTTACTCTGGTCAGTATTGGGAGACGCTTATGGGAGAAAGAAGTTCGTATACATATCTAGAGGTATTGGAGGACTCTCCTTTCTACTACTCCTAATAGCCCCCTATGCATATCTTTTTGCAAACCAAGGCTTTGGTCTAATAGCTTCAATACTAGCTGAGAAAAGTGGAGATTTAGATAAGGCAATGGCTTATAGGTCATCCTTGAACATTTTATTTTCAGTTATTGGTTCCTTACTGCCAACAGCACTAAACTTTAAAGGTATTATAATAGTTGACGGTATCGTAACATTCCTATCCTTATTACTAGTAATTCCAGTTAGGGAAAATTATAAGGGAACAAGTAGAGTGACACTTAAGATCTCTTCCTTTAAGATTTTAGGAAAGCTTTCAACTAAGGCGATTATAGGATTAGGTGCTGGTGTTCTATTACCAATGTTATCTCTATGGTTCAACTTAAGGTTTCACGCTACAGCTTCCTCACTTTCTCCAATATACGCCATATCCGAGATAACTTTAGCGCTAAGTACCTTATTCTCACCAATTTTAGCCTCAACGCTAGGGCGAATTAGGGCAATACTGACTTTCTCACCGCCCTGGAACGGTAGACCCAAAATCACCTCCTTGAAAATAAACCTATAGTGTAAATAAGTGTTTCAATTACATTAAATGTAAAATTCTCTGGATTGAATAAATCAGGAAATAAAAGAATTAATAATAATCTAAACTCCTCTCTCCCCACCTCCCCCTTGAATATGGTATATAAGGAGTAGAGTACAAGGGCC
>Ga0081474_121342_pt1 | contig 14515 bp, 16 predicted proteins | sample OneHunmetagenome_2_FD_70978 | JGI IMG/M metagenome (GOLD analysis project Ga0081474, IMG submission 70978) | Ferrous microbial mat communities from One Hundred Spring Plain, Yellowstone National Park, USA v2 (version 2) | ecosystem: Environmental > Aquatic > Non-marine Saline and Alkaline >... | reverse complement strand
GAAATTGTAAAAGAGTTTGTTGGGCATTCTGATATTAAAACCACAATAGATACATACTATAAATTTTCACAAAAAAGGGCTCAAGAACTTGTAAATAAGCTTTTTGGCAATACTTAACGCTCAAATCAGAGACTTGTTCTTAGATTCACGATACATTTTTCAACATTTTCTCTAACCTATCCTCTATAACTGACGCAAACTTCAATCTTGCTGATCTGTCTAATGTTTTATACCACTGTTTCCACCAATCTGGCATCGATATTTCTTTGTAGACTGCTTCTCTATCTTTGACTGGTTTGATTCCATCTAAACTTTCTACTGGTTGTAGTGCCATCTTCAAATCTGAAGTTCTAATTTCTCTTCTTACAAGTTTGACATAAACATCAATTGGTAATAAGACTGATACAACAGCGTTTGCCATAAAAACCTCCATGTTAAAACATCATTGTACTTCTACCAAGTACCACTTGTATGGTATTTGTTTCATTTCATCTTCAGAAAGAACTTTACCTTCTGGCAGCCTACTTTGTAGTTGTAATACCAGCAATTGATCGCCTGGCTTTAGTGACAACGACACCCTATTAACTGGAACATCTATGCCAGTAAGTCCTTTTATAAAATCTACAGTTGCTTGATGACCTACTGCAGATTGAAAGTCACCCTTCAATAGTGATATAGCTTGATCATTGGTTAGTTCCACAACTTTTATAACACTGTTGCCAGACAGCATACCTAAACTAAATGCATTGGAAACGTAAAACATAAACACCTCCTTTGATTTTTGTATCAGTATTTCCTATACGCCCTGATACACGGCGTTGATACCAATCTCATCATACCACACTTGCATTAGCTCAACCTTGTATTGCCTTGCTGATAGTTCTTTAATCAAGGTTGGATCTTTCAAGAAGTCAATCACAGTTTGAAGCTCTTTTAGGTTTAAACTTTCCATAGGCGTGTGTTGATCGTAATACCCACAAGCAAGGTTTACACTGGCTATAGAAAGCTCAGAACTCAAATCGTATATATCGCTATACGATCCAAACTCATTGGTAAGCCCTCTTGTTTCAAACAAACTAAGAAACTCTTGTTCTGCACCAATATAGTCTACGTAATGACCTGTGCCTCTTCTGTCTATTTCTATAAAGCAGGTGTTAGCTGACAGAAGATCGGACAAGTCATATATAGCCTGCTTTACACCAATACCACCTGTTTCTTCATAGTTTGTAAAAAGCAAGTTGTAAGGCAGATCTTTAAGTTGTAATAGTGCATATACACCAGCCCTATCGTCTGCACCAAGCCCGCCTTTTGTGTTTGACAAGACATCACCATTTTGTACGATATCTTTTTTGCTTGGTTTCTGTTTATGAACCGTATCTATATGTGCCACCAAGCAAGGCAGATTGTCATCTTTATGCACATATAGATAGAGTCCATCGCTATGGTGCGATGGTTTAACCACCTGCTTTAAATGTGTAAAAAGCTCTGGCTCAACCAGGGTAAGTAAGTGTATAAGATAATCTTTGTCCATGTGATGTGACCTCCTAAAAGATTAGTGAAACGGGGCTTTGTTGCCCCATGTAGACTTAAAAGTACTTCAACACTTCATCATTTTGTATGGTTTCTACTCTACCGTCAACATATAAAAGCGTAGTTCCTTCTGCTATTTGATCATCATTGAGATATCCTTCTCTATGCCATTTTATCTTCACTTTATTAGATCTAGTAAAAATTAAGGCACCTGTTGAAGTTGAACCATCTTCATATTCACTAATATATTCGAATATTTGATATGGTTGTTCTGCATCAATGCTATCAATTACACTTTTTGCACCATTTCCATCACCAGATGCAACAAAGAAATAAAATAAGTTTAAATCTCCAGGTTTAACAATAATGTCTTTTTCATTATCCAATGCTATCACATCACAGTTTGTTATAGGAAATTCGACAAACCATTTGTTGTCTTCTTTTGTTAGAAAAGATTTGTCTAACCATAATCTCAATTGTGATTCGGATTTTTTCCACCATTTGTATCCGAACTTAATATAAAACAACTGCTTACCGTCAAACACGGTTCCAATGACCTGCTTCTTCATAACACTTACTTCCTTCTTCATACCACATACCTCCTTTAAAAGTTTGATACTAATATTATAGTCTAACTTTTTAAATTTGCAATGATATTAGTCATATATCTTCAACTTATTTTAGATAGCATGAATGGTATAATAATATCAACCTATGCCACGTGGATTTATATTTGCTTGTACTAACAAGAGTGAACGTGAGATGTTGAGTAGTCTTATTTTTGCAACTAACAAAACTTATGCACACAAAGTTTTTGCAGTGAAGAAAGGCGATTTTGTTTTTTTGTATAATTTGGACACAGATGTATTATGGGGAACATTTATCGCTAAGAGCGAGGGAATATATGATCCTTCTTTAAGTCTTATGGGTGGCAAGTATCCATACTATGTGAAGGTTGAACCAATTGGGCAATTAAAAAGTGTAGGAAATTTAAAAAAGACTCTTGCAAAACTTGGGACATCTTGGAGAGATATCTTTACAGAAAAGGGGATAAAAGTTTTAAACTTAATTTTAGATGGTAAACAATATACATTAGACCCTTGCAAGAAATCTGAATTAATAGATGAGTATTACCTGCCGCCTATATTTTCAACAACGTTATGGGATTATCCAAAGCAAAGCTATGGAGATACGCCAAAAGGAAACAATAAGTACGCTGGAGTTACCCCTGCTTTTATCATATATAATTTGATTTATAGATATACTTATCCGGGCGATCTTGTTTGTGATCCAATGGCTGGTTCTGGGACAACCATTGATGTTTGCAAAGAAGAGAAACGTCGTGTAGTGGCTTTTGATATAGTTCCAACAAGAAGAGATATAATCCAAGCTGATGCAAGAAATATTCCATTGAAAGATAACTCTGTGGATATGGTTTTTGTTGATTCTCCATATGGAGATAATATAAGATACAATGACCACCCTCTGAATATAGGACATATCCAAGCAAGCGAAGAAAGATTTTATGATGAGCTTGAAAAAGTTATGGTTGAATGTCATAGAATCTTAAAAGATGGGAAAATCCTTGCTTGGCTGATTGGCGATCAGTGGGCTAAAGGTGTATATATTCCTGTTGGTTTCAAAGTTTACGAAAGATTAGTTAAGCATTTTGAACCTGTTGATGTTATATGTGTTGCAAGAAAAAATCAATATTCAAACACACCTTTCTGGCATAGTAAAGCATTACAACATAATTTCTATTTAAGGGGATTTAAACATCTTATAATAGTTAGAAAGTCAGATAAAAAAAGAATTCCAGAAGATCTAAAGATGAATTGGAGATATTATGAAAGAACAAAGAAAAAAGATTGAACATATTGGGAAATATATAACGGAACAAATCAAGATAAGAGGTATAGCATCTTTATCAGAAATCCTAAGAGAAGCAAAAAGCATGTATGAAGAGAGTTTAAGAGGAATTGTAAAAGATATAGAGCAATCTTGGAAACCCTTTAAAGGTAATATATTAGAAAAAGTTATTTTAGAACTGATAAGTGAGGAAGTAAAGAAATTAAACTTAAATGTTATGTTTGGGAAACATTTAGAGAAAAAAGATTCAAATTTAGACGAATGTTTAGGAAATGTAAAAAGAAGTATTCTTATTGATTATGGTGAATTTGGAATGCATCTGCCAGATGTTGATTTGATAATATATGATCCTAAAACCTGTAAAGCTTTGGCTATAATTTCTTCAAAGACAACTTTAAGAGAACGTATAGCACAAACAGGATATTGGAAGTTAAAGCTTCAAAGCAGTCCTGTAACAAAGAATATAAAAGTATTTTTCATAACTTTGGATGAGGATGGCGATCTTGTTGTTAAGAAACCAGCTAAAAAAGGGCGAGCTATTGCTGAAACAGACACTGACGGCACATTTGTTATAACAACACAACCAATAGAAGAAAGTGAAAAAGTAAAGAATATGGAAAAATTTGCAGAAGTGCTTCATATCTTGATTAATAAAACCAAAAAGATTTATAAGATGTTTATAAAATTCTAGCATATCTAAATTTCTTGCTGTTTATTTTTCTTTATAAGCCAATAGACTATACCAAGAACCAAAATAACAAAGCTGTAAGCTGCAAGCTCTATGGCTTTCTTTTCTCCGCTTTCTGACAAAGAAGCAATTAAAAGTTTTCTGATCATTGCAGCTAAGGCAATACTTACAAAAACTGTTATTGCAAACCCTGCACCTTTAAAGTGCTTTATTTCTTCGTTCATTAATTCTGCTACAGCCCAAAGTATAAGTAAACTACCAAGTAAAGTAACTATCCCCTCTTAAAAAGGAATTATGTTAAATAAAACTTTATAGATATCATATCCGAATAAAACAAATACAAATAAAGCAACGATGACCAATGCACCAAGTATAGCAAAATCAATTATTTCAGAAAATCTTTTTGCAAAGATAAACAAAATTTTCGCATATTTAGACAAAGCTCCATACTTAATTAACTCTTCCTCTCTGTAAGCCAACGTCAAAACATCAAGATTTATATCAAGTAGCTTTCCAATAGATGAAACATAAAGATTTCTTTCATTTCTATCCTGAACTTCTTCATCTATTTTTTCTACGATAAACCTTCTTACAAAATTAAACGCAGCATTAATATAATGGGTTGGAAGTCCTATTTTTACGTGTACTTCTCCGATTTTATATAGTTTTGAAAAGTAGCTTTCATAATAGTTTCCGCTAAACAGATCTAAAAACCAATTTTTTAGCTCTGATTTATGTCTTATAATCATGTCTTCATTTTTTAAAAATTGATTGTAATCAGGAAATCTGGAGATAAAAAAAATAGAATCTATTTATAAATTCATCCGAGTATTTTTCTAAAATTGGTTTTAGTTTCTGTAATTTTACAAAAAAAATACAACAGCTAATTGGGAAAATTTTGGGTATAGGAAGTATCGGGATAATATTTAACTAATTTAATAATAAACTATTCAATAAATATATTTTGCATTTTTGCAGGGTGTTGCATTTTTTGATACAAAAATTTTCTGCACAAAAATGTGTAATGCAACACCTTTTCAAAGCTTAATTGATAATGGTTTGCAGATGTGGGGGTGTTGCATTTTTTTGAGAAATTACAACAGGATTTTATGGCGGAGAGGGAGGGATTCGAACCCCCGGTGGGCGTCAAACCCACAAGTGATTTCAAATCACCCGCTTTCGGCCACTCAGCCACCTCTCCTAGGATTATATTATTATTTTATCAAAAGTTTGAAGATGTTGTATAAGTTCACTACATCGTGAACACATACCCACAAAAAAATTATAACACATTATCATAGGACCGCCTCTTTAGATATTCATCTTGTGTATTCAACAAACTTTGTAAAAGGTTTAGAGCTTTTGATTCCAAAGAGCTTGAGTTTGATCTTCTTCTTATATAAGCATCTTTGTCTAACACTATTTCATAATTCTTCCAAAATTTATCTGACAATCTTAAAGATTTCTCACCCTTGTTTGCTTTTATTTTCTCGTAAGCTTCTTCAAAGCTTATGGATTTTGGCTGTCTTTCTTTATAATCTTTGTAGCCCACAAACATATCTTTTCCTTTTCTAATGAAAACAAAAAGTTCATCTTTTTGCCCTTTTTTGGCGGTTTTAACCCTTTTTGGCATATCTTCAATTTGATTTAGTATATCTGGATAAGAATTTTTTATATTTTCAAACTCATCCCTTAGCTTTGTAAAAAAGCTTTCTTCTTCACCCTCTTGATAGGTGTTTAACCTTCTCTGTATAGCTTTGACTCGGTGGGCTCTTCAGATTCATCAAAGATTTTGGCATCTTCTCCAAGAATATTGTGAATCATAAACATTTTGTTTTGGGCTATCTCCCTTGATCTTACTATATCAGATCCTTTTTCAGTGGGAAAGAAATTGACTATGTAAATCTCATCGTAAACCTTTTTACCTATTCTATTTATACGTCCCACCCTTTTTATGACTCTAACAGGATTCCAAGATATATCGTAATTTATCACCACACCAGCTCTGTTGAGGTTATAACCTTCAGATAGTTTATCAGTGGCAAGGAGTATGCTGTACTTATCTTCTTGTTCTTTGTTTTGGGCGTCAAAATTTTTGGCTATCTCCTCAAATTTGGTTTTCCCTATGTTGCCATAAGCACTAAGCAATATATTTCCAAATTTAGCTTTTAATATACTATCTAAGTGTTTTGCTGTATCTATATATTCGGTAAATATAACCACTTTTCTATTTTCTTTTATAAAACCCTCGATACCAGATACAAGTCTATCTGCTTTAGGATCATTTTCTGTAAGGTTTAGCTCTTTTATCTTTCTTATAAAATCATCAAAAAGATCAATATCACTTTGTATATCTTCTATCAATTTATCTTTTAGTTTAAACGTAGATAAATCATAAACTTTGTAATAGTTGCTGTTTAGTTTTTCGTTTTTTAAACGATCTTCATAATCTGCAAGCTCTTTTAAAATCTCATCTGGATCTGCTGTAACGATATCTTCCATGAGTTTTCTATCAAGTATAAACTTACCTGTTTTCTCGATAAACTTTAAAGCTGTTTCATTTATACGTTTAAAGCTTTTAATACTTTCATAAAAAGATCCAAAACTACTTTCAAATCTTTTTACAAGAAGCCTTCTCATGAAATCGTATAAATTTTTCTGATAAACAAATATAAACCTATCATCTTCAGAAAGTTTGCTATCTTCATTTGTTATACCTTTCTCGTATTTAATAGGTATATATATAGCACCCCTGAAATATCCGCCCTTACTATCATCATCAAAAGCTCTTATCACCTCATCGTAAAATTTTGATTGCTCTGGTGTTAATTCATAAAACCACTCTATTGGATCTCTTACAATAGGAAGATCTATCTTTTCCTTATAATGCTTTAAATCAAGTCTATTTCTTCTTATTAAAACAGGCTCTATGATGGCTTTTATACGCCTTGCCAACATCTTAGACTTATCCCTTACTTTTTCAATATTTATAGTATCTTCTCCAAAGATCTCTTTGTAATATTTTTTGGCTTTTTTTCGTCTTTCAGCGTTTGATGAGTTGTAGTGTTTCTTGATATAAGAGAGCTCATTAAACAGATCCTCATATTCATCAAATTTTACCTTTAGATTTTCGTCAAGGACTATCGTAGATTTTTTGGTATCGTAAAAAGCTTAAGAAGTGAAAATATATCAGATGGTTTGTTGTTAAAAGGTGTAGTGGTAAGAAGCATAACAGTTCTACCTCTACATATCTCTTTTAGCTGATTATAACTAGCGGTGTCTTCGTTTCTAAACCTATGGGCTTCGTCTATAACAACAATATCTATATTGTCTGAGTTTTTTACAAACTGAAGCGCCTCATCGACTTTCCAATAGACCATACTTCCCATCCGTAAAGCTCAAAATCTTCCAAATATTTTTTCCATCCTATCGTTTTAGTATCATCCCCTATCAAATGAGGAGGCGATATAACAATACCCCTTTTACCTATTGCCTTACCTACCATACAAGCAACGATTGACTTTCCAAGTCCCACCACATCGGCAAGGATAACCCCTCCATGCGCTTCACAGCTGGCTATTGCTTGAGATACAGCCTCAATTTGATAAGAGTAAGGCCTGTATCCCTTTTTTCCATAAGGCTTATAAGCTCTTTACCTATATCTTTAGCTTGGTAAGCGTCAAGATAGTTTTTAATAAGATAAACATATGCCACAAAAGGATCTATGTATCTTAAAAATGTATTTCTTCTCATGGCGTTTACAACGTCTTCAGCCGATAACTCTATAGCCCTTTCCCAATTAGCGTCAAAGTACTCTTCTGCATCTTTAAAACCATAATCTTTTATCTCGACGTTAAACTCGTTTTGGCTTTCGATACCAGCAAGCGTTAAGTTGCTACTTCCTGTTATAAAAAGCTCAGGAGCCCCAGTTTCAGTGGTTTTAAACAAATAAAGCTTTGCATGGTTTGGATCTTTGGTTTTTCTTATTACAAGCTTTCTTTTTTCTAAAAGCTCCACAAAAAACTCAGCTTGTTCATAAATCTCTTTCTTATCGAGTTTTTCATTTGTAAATGCAATTTTTATAGATTCTATAAAATCTCTTATGGTTTCTTCTTTGTTTTCTATTCTTTTAGAAGCCTCATATAAACCAAAATTTCCCTTATCTACGTTTAGACCTACAAGTATCTTAATATGTTCATCTTGAAGCTTTCCATTTTCATACAGCTCTTTTAAAGTCTCATACAGCTCTTTTATACCAGAAAAATAGAAAAATCCCACAAGAAACTTTAGCTCTTTGCTTATACCAACAAGCTCTTTTAGCCTACTTTGTAAACTTTTATTACCGCTGTTTGTTATAAAATTTTGAGGAGAGTGCTTTAGCATTTTTATGTTCTCCTGAGTGGCATTGTCTGTTCATTAGATCTAAAATGCGATGGTATCTCTCTATCCATTAAATTATTATATCTTAAAAGCTAAATATGTCGAAATTCTGAGGTGTTATAGGGGCTTCTTCTTTGTACATTTCTTTGTCCCAAAATCCTTCTTGGGAACAGCCGATGCAACTATGGCCTGATCTTATGGGGAAAGATAGACCGTTGTACCAGCCGATGGAAATGCAGGCTTTGTAGGTGCTTGGACCTTTGCATCCAAGTTTATAAAGGCAATAACCGGCTTTTGCGCCTTCATCGTCAAAGCGTTCGGCAAACTTGTTGGCGTTGTAAAAGCTCTTTCTATAGCAAGTGTCGTGGATTGTCATACCATAAAACATCTTTGGTCTTAACTTGCTATCAAGAGGAGGTAGTTCGTCTTTTAAAAGCATATAAACGATCACACCTGCCATTATCTCTGGTATAGGAGGGCATCCAGGTACTTTTACGATGGGTTTATTTTTGATGATGGTATCTACAGAAGATGATTTTCTTCGTTGAAGGGTCTTCCTACCACCATGCAACAAGCCCCATTTTCAAACTCCGTAATGCTTCCTTCTATGGCAAGTATGTAGTTTCCTTTGTATTGTTCTATTATTTTCTTTTTATAAGTTTAATAGATTTTCACCACAAGAAGCAGATATCAAATCATCGTATTCTAAAGCGATCAACGATAATATATCGCTAAACACCGGTGATGAGCTTCTCATCAAAGACTCAGAACAGCATGTGCATTCAAGTCCATGAAACCACACAAAACCGGTATCTTTGGCTTTTGTTTTAGAGCTTATAATATATTGTTTATTTCATTTGGATTTATACCAAGAATCCCGCATATTTTTGTAGAAAAACTTACGAATTCTCTATACCTAACCCCTCTTCCCGTAAGAAAATCATAATAAGTTTCCATATCATTCTATATTTACATACTAAAAGCCTAAAAATGATTAAAAGCTGTTTAAACCGCCGTTTTGAGTGTTTTGTACGCTTTGGGTTATCATGTTGTTCATGAAATTGTAAAGAGCTGATTCAAAAGAGTTTATACCTGTGGTAGTTTGCTGGTTTTCTTGTTTGGATTTTTCAGCAGGTGATATCGGTTCTCCCATAAAAAGCCCAAAAGGTAGAATGCAATCTACCATACCCGCTTGCTGGGCTTTTGGCTGAGGTTGTACGTTGTTTTGCAAAGCGCTTAAGTTAAAAATAGCGTTTGATATATTCATATTAAAACCTCCTATTAATAAGATAAATATTTGGCTTTTAAGAGCCATGATATTTCTCATTGTATAAATTAAATTGAGATTTCATATTAAAATCTATGATGTTAGCTGAAGCTACACAAGATAAAGAGCTAAAGATAAAGGGATACGTTGTAAAAGGTCACAACGAAAATCCAGGCTGGAAGAGAAAGCTCATAAGCATGGGTATAGTACCTGGAGTAAGCGTAAAAATCCTTAGAAAAGACAACAGAAATATGATACTAAAAGTCTACAATTCAAGGATATCTATATGTAACTGCCTTGCGGATAAAGTTGAAGTAGAATGAAAAAAATAGAGGTGGCTTTTGTTGGCAATCCCAATGTTGGAAAATCCACCATAATCAACAACGTAGCAAAAACCTCATTAAAAGTTGGCAACTGGCCAGGTGTCACCGTAAGAAAAACAGAAGCCACCTTAGTGTACAAAGATTATGAATTTCATATCATAGATTTACCAGGCACTTACTCTTTGGATTATATATCGGAAGATGTGGCTATCACCACAGATTTTTTGATAAACAACCCTCCTGATATAATAGTAAATATCATAGAAGTCATAAACTTAGAACGTTCTTTAATATTGACTGCTGAGTTGATAGAGCTAAAAATACCTATGGTAATAGTGCTAAATATGTGGGATGAAGCGTTAAAACTTGGGATAGATATAAATATAAAAAAGCTCTCAGAACTCATAGGCGTTGATGTAATAAGTGCCATAGGTACGAAGGAGGATTTAAAAGATAGACTTTTAGAAAGTATAGTATCTACTTATGAACAAAAGAAAATACCAAAAGACCTAAGATACTCAGACATCACAGAAAAAGCCATAAACGATATCTTATCTTTCTGTGCTGTACCACCCAATAAAAATATACCACCTAGATTTTTTGCTATGAAGATGCTTGAGCGTATAATTCCATGCGATTGTTGCAATGAAATCATATTAAAACTTGAAAACGATTTGAAGGAAAATATCTACGATATAATTAAAAAAGATATGTACGGTGTTGCTCACTTTATAAGTTCAAGCGTTGTAAAAAGAAGCTTTAAAGACGAGATAGAATTAACGGAAATCCTTGATAAATTTGCTCTTCATCCTTTTTTTGGGCTTTTGATATTTGTAGTGGTGATATATCTAATGTTTAAACTATCTTTTGATGTGAGCTATCCTATATCAAACTGGATAGTAGATTTTGAAAGCTCATTTTTACATCCTTTGGTTTATAAGCTTTTTCCAAAAGCCCCATACATAGTAAAAAGTTTTGTATCAGGAGCCGTGTTAGATGGTGTTGGTTTTGTAATAAGCTTTGCACCCCTTGTGGGGGCTTTGTTTGTTGGGCTTTCTGTGTTGGAGTTGTCTGGCTATCTTCCAAGAGTGCCTATTATTTTTGATAGGTTTGTATCTAAGTTTGGGGTAGATGGACGTGGGATACTTCCTTTTATGCTTGGTTTTGGTTGCAATGTACCTGCTATTATGGCACTTAAAATATTAGAAGATAAACGCTCAAAGCTTATAGTGGCAGCGATGATACCATTTACCAGTTGCCCAGCGAGGTTTGTGGTGTTTGCTTTTTTGGGAGCAATATTTTTCAAAAACCCTGCTCCTATAATCTTATTTTTATACTTACTTGGAATATTTTTTAGCATACTAACGGCTATAGTTATGAACAAGGTTTTACCAAAAACAGAAAGCTTACCAATGATATTAGAGCTTCCTCCTTATAGAAAACCCCCATTAAATATAGTGCTAAACATAGCCTTTGTAGAATTAAAAGGATTTTTAAAAAGGGCCGGTACTTTTATATTTGCTTCTACGGTAGTAGTTTGGGCTTTTTTACATATCCCCCCAAATACAAATGTAAAAGATACTGTAGCTGGTAAAATAGGTGGTGCTTTGGTATATGTGTTTAAACCAATAGGTATAGAAGACTGGAGAGCCACCACATCGCTGGTACCAGCTTTTTTGGCAAGAGAGATCATAATAAGTTCTATGGGTGCTATATACTCAGCCTCTGCCAAAGAAGATTATTCAAATTTTAATATAGAAAAGTCTTTTAAAGAACAAATGATATCTCTTGAAAAGGCTTTAAAAAATACCGCCATAGCCTTTGTATCCCCTGGGTTTTCAAATGTTTTTACAAAAGAAAGCACTGATTCTTCTACCATAAAAGCCATAAGAGATAGCTTAAGCCCTTACGGAGCTTTATCTTTTATGGTGTTTGTTCTTTTGTATACCTCTTGTATAGCTACGGTGTCTATTCTAAAATCAGAGTTTGGAACAAAATTTGCTATGCTTTTTTTGACATACAGCTTTGCATTAGGATGGGCGGTAGCTTTTGTGATATATAGACTAAGTATGGTACTACATGTTTTTTGATTTGGCTTTTGTAATACTTCTTTTAGCTTTTGGTATTTTTTATCTTATTAAAAGCCGAAAATCAAAGGCGAAAAAATGTGATAAATGCCACTAAAAAATCAAAAAGCTAGCGGTGGGGGTCGAACCCACGACCTCGTGATTACAAATCACGTGCTCTGCCGACTGAGCTACGCTAGCTAAGTTAAAGCTAAATTATATCAAATAAAAACAATCTTGTCAATATCTTATTCAAAAACTTTTTAGTATATCTTTTGGATTTAATGCTCTAAGTTTTTTACTATAAGCTTAGCGTACTCTTTGGCTCCATAGGGTCTTAGATGCGTTTTGTCATTCCAGAAAAATTCAGGATGATCTTTGCTAAAACTATACCAATCTATTACTTTCACGTTTGGATACTTTTTGCTAGCTTCAAAATATAGATTGTTGACTTCGTTTTGCCATGGATCAGGCATTTTCGTCGTTATGAGATAAACCTTCTTGTTAGAAAGCAATTTTATAAGTCTTTTCAAATCACTAGGTCTAACATAACCGTTTGTTCCAAGTTCAATGACAAACACATTATAATCATTTAAGTTTATACGTTTTAATACATCAAAAACCCTATAGAATTGTCTGCTGACTTTGCCATTTACATATACATGAGGTAAATAACGTTCTAAATAAGGTTTCACATCGAGGATTACGGAATCTCCTATGACTGCAACCCTCAGGTTAGATAAATTAGATTTGTTTTCATGCTTTTTGTAACTGCTATTTTCATCATTAACACTAGGATGCAATGCGTAAGTATAACGATTTTGTGGCATTTGATTTAATTTTTGATTGGTATGTGAAAAACCCACATAAGAACAAATAACTATGATTAAAAAGGAGTTTAATACTAAGCTAAACTTTGTTTTAAAATCTTTATAAACATCAAAATTCCATCTTCTAAAAGGTTCTTCGATAAAAGTATAAGATATATCCGCTGCCAAAATAGTTAAAATAAACCCCATCATAATAGGTGTTAGTATATCATTTTTATAGATTAGAGTCAATATTGTAAAAATAGGATAATGCCATATATATAGCGAATAACTCCTAGTCCCTAAATAATGAAGTGGTTTAATAGACATGAGTTTATCAAATATAGAAGATTTTAAAACAGATACTATAAATATTAAAGTAAGAACGTCTACTAAAATAAAAACAAAAGGATAGGTTATTGAAGAGTATTCGTTAAATTTAAAATAGCTAAATATCAAAAGCGCTAAAGATGCTAAACCTGTTATGGAAAACATATAATTGTGCTTTGGGATTTTCTGTTCAAAAAAAGCAAGTAAAGCTCCAAGCATAAAAGGGAAAAACCTTGAATCGGTTCCATAATAAACCCTGTTTATATTTTCGTTTAACCTTGCCATGTAATACATGTCTACCATTGATAAAACAGCTATAATTACAGCCAATATTATGATATATTTCTTGTTTATCCTAAAAAGCAGTGCAAACAAGATGCCCCAAACTATGTAAAATTGCCATTCTAACGACAGCGACCAAAAATGATTGTAAAATAGTGTCTGTGTAAATTTTTGAAAGTAAGGAATATGTCTTATTAAAAGCCAAATATTGTATAGATTTAAACTACTGTAAAAGAGCTCTTGTGTAAATAAGTAAACTTTTTGGGGAAATAAAGTAAGTATAGTTAGAAGCTGGATTAAAGAAAGAAAAACAAAAGCAGGTGTTAGTCTTAATATCCTTGCTTTTATGAATTTTTTGAATGCTTCTATGGATGTTTTGCTGGATTTGTGCTTAGATATCAAAGACTTTGTAATTAAAAATCCCGATAAAACAAAAAAAGATTCCACTGCAAAAAATCCACCTTGAAAAAGTTCAATATGAGTTGGAGTAAATATCAGTATCGAGTGAAAAACCATTACAGAAAACACCAAAATTGCACGAAAACCATCTAAACCGTTAATTTCTGAGTTCATAAAGTCTACCCTCTATCTATGCAAATATTACAGCTGATATTAGCAAATACTGCGCCAACCACATCATATAAATTACCCTCCTGTTAAACTAATTTTCTAATTCTTTCTTTTTAATCATACCTTTAAACCCATAATCCATATATTAAACTTATTTTACCTAACTTATCTTAATTCTTAATAAACTATTTATCTTATTGATTTCTGACTTTAACAAAATTATTATACTCTTGAAATGCCTGGTTTGAGGATCCATACGTGATAGTTGTTAGCGAAAATGGGGAGTTAAAATATTTATGTGTCTTAAACTTAAACACTTTATCAAATTTTAGGAGGTTTTGTTTATGAAAGAAGAAGAAAGAATAGGGAAGTTAAAAGCTTCTTTAGAAAGCCTAATAGAA
>Ga0081474_107754_pt1 | contig 14528 bp, 19 predicted proteins | sample OneHunmetagenome_2_FD_70978 | JGI IMG/M metagenome (GOLD analysis project Ga0081474, IMG submission 70978) | Ferrous microbial mat communities from One Hundred Spring Plain, Yellowstone National Park, USA v2 (version 2) | ecosystem: Environmental > Aquatic > Non-marine Saline and Alkaline >... | reverse complement strand
CAATCATGCTATTTATAACTCTCTACCGGATTGGTAGTATAAATATGCTTTCTTAGATTTTCTGGATATTTCAAGAAGCATAAGTACCTTTCTTTGTTAGCTTGTATCCTTTTTATGAAGCTTGGATAAGTAGAATTAAATCTCTCACACAGTGCCCCAAACTTCTCTAAACCATCTTCAAAGTCTAAGCTATTGTCCCAAGCTATTTAAGGTAGACTCTATCTTACTTTCAGAGTATCCATTGGCTACAAGGCTCATTAGAAGATTTACATAAGTATCCGTTAGCTTTGTTGTCTTTTTCTTCGCTTAAGAATATCTTTCTTTCAGACTTCATAAGCGTTTCCATAACTAACTCAATTAACTCCTTTACACCAAGCTTCTGGTAGTTGTTGATGTCTTTACCAAGGCAATCTTCTATTAGGCTTTCTAAAGAAGCTTTTAACTTCCCCTATTCTTTCTTCTTCTTCTTTCATAAACAAAACCTCCTAAAATTTGATAAAGTGTTTAAGTTTAAGACACATAAATATTTTAACTCCCAAAGCTTGTTAAGGAATTAGAGCAAGAAGTCATCTTAAAAGGAATGCTTGAAGGTGAGTTAAAAGGTAAATTAGAAGGAAAACTTGAAGGAAAGCTTGAAGAGAAATTAGAGGATATAAAACGTGTGATATTGACAAGATTTGGGATATTGCCAGAAGATATTGAAAATAGGCTATCTAATATAAAGGACCTTGAAAAGCTAAATGTTATATTTGATAAATCTATCATCGCAAAGGATATTGATGAGATAAAGAACTTGATATATGAACTAAGAGAAGAGCAATAAAACTTTATAGCTGATGATAGGTTTTATCAAACAGAATATAAATTTTGATGTTTCATCTCATATAAATTTTATCTACGAATGTTTTTAAAACTAGGCTTATATCTTCTTTTCCATTGTTTTCAACGCTTATTAGTCTACCTGGTGGGATCTCATCTGGAGGTTCAAAAGAGGCTTTTTGTATAAGATAGATATTAAAATCTGCATCAGATATATCTTTTCTCGTTTGAAGCCTTTGTTTTATGATGTTTTCATCGGCTTTTGTTAAAATAAAATAATACTCATCGGGGAAGTTATCCACAACGAGTTTTCTTTGCCATTTTTTAAGAAACGTTGCATCCAAAATGGCATCTTTGTGCTCTTTTGCCCTTTTTATAAGCTCTTCGTAGACTTTTTTGGTGGTTTCTTCGTCATAAAAGCTTCCAAACAAAGATTTTCTAATGGCGTCTGAGCGTAGCCAATAAAAGCCAAGGTCTTCTAAAATAGATGCAATGTAGGATTTACCACTTCCAGAAAAGCCTATGGTGGCTATTTTCATTCAAAGATAACACCAAGATATGCCACTACCTTTTCAAAATCTTTTGTGACCATACCAGAATTTGTATATTCCACTGGATATACTTTTTTAACTTTATCTTTTAGGGCTTCTATGGCCACTGCTGCCGGTATAAATCCGCACATTGTGATGTTGTATTGAATAGCTCTTCTGTAAAGCTCTTTAGAGTCAAGTTTTGATATAGCATCGTAAAGAAAGCTATCTTTTTTCTGGGCCTCTTGTTGGGATATGTAGTGAGACATATCAGAGCTAACTAATATGAGGGTATCATCATCTACAAAAGACGATAAAAATTTACCAAGTTTTAATATGGTCTCATAATCTAAAAATCCCAATATCATAGGTACTATGGTAAAATCTTTAAAATACACCTGTAAAAAAGGAAGTTGTACTTCTAAAGAATGCTCTTTTATATGGGCTTTGGGTTCTATCTCTATACCAAAAGAGGCTATCTTGTCTCTTAGTTCTTTGTTTATAGGTACTTCCCCAAGGGGCGTTTTCCAGGCATCCGAGCTGTCCATTGATATTACTGGGCCTTGGCCGGTGTGGTTTGGCCCCATCATTATGATGTTTTTCTTTGGTTTTAGTCTTTTATAAACACTACAAGCCGTATGCCCAGAATATATATAACCAGCATGTGGTACTATAACACCTTTTGCATCTACATCTTGGATAACCTCGTTTTCACATACCAAGTTTATGGCTTGTAAGAGTATATCCTTATCCCCTGGATAAAAAAGTCCAGCTACAGCTTCTTCTCTAACCATAAAAATATTATATAATATCTAATTTAATTGGATTAATTGGAGGTGCACAGCGTGTATAAGTTCAGATAGACTGTGAACACATACCTTGTTAAAATATTCCTTAAAATTTTAAGAGGAGGTAAGTGTGGTGGGTACCATGAAGGGAAGGATAGGTACCAGACCGTGGCATACTTGTAGGTCGTGGCATACTTGTCAAACCACATTATTCAACCTCTATCCAAAAAGTTTAATAGGAAAGCTTCGATATGTCAAGAGTGCTTTAGAATGTTTCAGATAAGCGTGTTCTTAGAATACACTTATCACACGACAAGTATGCCACGCAATAGTAAGAAATGCCTCTGGCACACTAGACTCTTGGAGAAGTACATAGAAAAATACAACTTTGTAAGGCCTCATTATTCGTTAGGTTATAGAACACCTGCTGAGGTATCTTACAAGTATGCTACGGTTTATGGTAATGGTATAAAGAATTCTGAGGTGGTGGATCGTGGCAGACTTGTCTTATGATAATGTGTTATAATTTTTTTGTGGGACAAGTATACCACGGTTTATGTGTTCACGATGTAGTGAACTCATACACTATGATACTTCCAGAATACCGCCTGTTGGGGTTGGAAGTGTCTGAAATGGCGGAATACAAATACCCCAACTCAAGCTGTACAGAGCAATACAGTTTTGTACAGTTTGGTTGACCAGGCAAGATATGGATGTCTTAGAAATTATGAAGATAATACCACACAGATATCCGCTTTTGTTAGTGGATAAAATATTGGAGATGGAACTTGGAAAACGTATAGTTGGACTTAAAAATGTGAGTATGAACGAGCCCTTTTTTCAAGGGCATTTTCCCGGATACCCTTTGATGCCAGGTGTTTATATGCTTGAGGCTATGGCTCAAGTGGGTGGAATATTAATGATAAAAAGTCTTGGGCTTGAGATAGGAAAATATGCAGTGGTGTTTGCCGGTATAGATGAGGCGAGGTTTAAAAGGCCAGTATATCCAGGAGACCAGCTTATAATGGAACTTGAAACCATATCTCTTAAAAAAACCATATCAAAAATGAAAGGAGTAGCTACGGTAAACAATCAAGTAGTGGCAGAGGCAATTTTGATGGCAGCTGCTAGAGAGCTTGAATCTATTAAAAAATGAGGGTTTTGTATACTTTTAATAAACCTTGGTATTACCATATGGCCCTTGACTCTGTTTTACTTTCTTTAAAAGCTCAAAACAAAATACCAAATACGCTTAGATTTCTGAGCTTTGATCCAGAATGTGTACTAATAGGTTATCATCAAAATCCCTACGATGAGGTAAATTTAGAACTTTGTAAATCTTTAAATATAGATATAGGAAGAAGAAAAACAGGAGGAGGAGCTATATACTTTAACAAAGCTCAAATAGGATGGGAAGTAGTGGCCTCTTTAAAGGATTTTAATATAAAAAACTACGAAGAGCTTTCTCAATTCATGTGTGAAAAAGTGGCAAAGGCTTTGTCAAGTTTTGGTCTAAACGCCAAGTACAGACCAAGAAACGACATCGAGATAAACTCTAAAAAAATATCTGGTACTGGCGGGGTTTTACAAGATGGGGCTTTTTTGTATCAAGGTACGATACTTATAGATTTTGATCCAGACAAAATGGCCTCTTTGCTAAAAATACCTTACGAAAAGCTCCAAGACAAGAATATATCATCTGCCAAAGAAAGAGTAACTTCTTTAAAACAAGAACTTGGTTATGCTCCATCTTTTGAAGATATTGCAAAAGCCATAGAAAAAGAGTTTGAAGAGTTTGGTTTAGAAAAAGAAGATTTAACACAAGAAGAGATTAAACTTTTGAATGAGATTTCTAGCAAATTAAACTCAAAAGAATGGATATTTGAAAATGAGATTGCAGATAAGCTTATAAGCACAAAAACCATACGCACCAGAGCAGGGACTTTTAAAATAAGTTTTAAAATAGATAAAACTAAAAGGCTTTTAGAATATATAATTATAAATGGAGATTTTTTTGCCACACCACCAACTGCCATCAAGGATTTAGAAAGCTATCTTAAATTTTCTTACTTTGATGAGATAAAACAAAAGATAAAAACATTTTTTGGCAATACGAATCTAAAAATTTCTTTTATGACAGATGAAGAGTTGTCTGATATTATTTTAAAAGCTATAAATGAATAAAACCTTATACGAAAAATATGCTGTTGTACAAAAACAAGCAGCAGATAACCTTTTAGAAATTATAAAACATTTAGACCACGAAAATGCCCTCGATGTAGGGGCTGGTACTGGATTTTTGGCTAAACAACTCAATAAATGCGTAGCTCTTGATATTGATAAAAGCCTAAAAATTTATCATAAAAGCTTTTTGGTAGGAAGCGCTGAAGAACTACCTTTTAAAGATAAGAGTTTTGATATGGTAATTAGCAATTTTGTTTTGCATTTGTGCAACACAGAGCTATCTATAAAAGAGATGATTAGAGTATCAAAAAAATATGTAGCTTGTTCTTTTCCAATAAGGGGGAGTTTAGAAAATTGGATATACGATTTTCCAGATGAGAATAAAGTTTTTGAGCTTTTAAAATCAAAAAATATAAAAGTATTTGAAAAAAGAGTATACCATTTGAACTTTACAAAGCTTGAATTACTTAAGTTTATTAATAAGACTGGCAAGCCAAAGAAAAAATACAGCAATTATTTCATTAGTAAATCACAGATAAAAAATACATTATTAAAAGTAGAAAATCCTTCTTTTGTTGTGTTATCATTTTTAATAGAGGTGTGAAGGCATGAAAAAAATTTTTGCAATATTATCTGTGTTTGCCCTTTTGTTTTTAACAAACTCCTGCGTGAAGAAAAGTAGAGTAGAACAAGCTACCTCAACTCAGCAACCATCTAGCCAATATCAACTCAACCTAAATGTACCAGTTTTAGCTCAAATGCAGAACGAACTTGTGCAAATTGTCAAAAAAGTCTCTCCTTCTGTGGTAACAATATTCTCTACCCAAGAGATAAACGTACCTCTTTTCCCGCAAATACCTGGTTTTGACTTTCCAACACCTTCGATACCACAAGAAACAAAAGCTCTTGGGTCCGGTGTTATATTTAAATACAACAAGCAAAACGATACATTTTATATACTTACAAACAACCATGTTATAGCTCATAGCAAAAGCGTAGTGGTAAGTTTCGGTAACAACGAGCAACATAGAGCTACAATAGTGGGAGCTGATCCAAAAACAGATTTAGCTGTATTGAAAGTAAGCGCAAAAGGAGTAAGTGATTCAAGCTCTAGAGTAGCAACGCTTGGTAATTCAGATACACTCCAAGTGGGTCAAATCGTGCTAGCTATAGGTAATCCTTATGGCCTAGATAGGACTGTGACGATGGGGGTTATATCTGCTTTACATAGGAGTATAGGTTTAACTCAATATGAAAATTACATACAAACGGACGCTGCTATAAACCCAGGCAACAGCGGTGGTCCTCTTGTGAATATACAAGGCCAGGTAATAGGTATAAACTCTGCTATGGTAGAAGGTGGTCAAGGTCTTGGCTTTGCCATCCCTATAAATTTAGCAAAATGGGTATCTTCTCAAATTATAAAACATGGTTATGTTACAAGGGGATGGATAGGTGTAATGATACAACAAGTAACCCCTAACTTAGCAAAAGCTTTAAAAGTTCAAAACGGAGCTGTGGTAGTTCAGGTTATGCCAAATGGTCCTGCAGATAAAGCCGGTATAAAAGTAGGGGATGTTATAGTGGGTATAGACAACGAAAATATAAAAACTGTGCAACAGCTTCAATTTAAAGTGATGGAGACAAAACCTGGCACTACTCTTACATTTCACATAGTAAGAAATGGAAAGCCCATAGACTTAAAAGTAACTATAGGAAAAATGCCTACAAACCCAATGTCTGTTAGTGAAACTCAAACTACGACAGATATTGGTATATCTGTAGCAAACCTAACTCCACAACAGATGCAAACTTACGGCGGTGGTGTTTATGTGGTAAGCGTAGCCCCAAACAGTCCAGCAGCTGGTTCTCTTAAACCTGGAGATGTGATACTAATGGTAAATAACCATCCTGTGAACTCTGTAAATGATTTTAAATCGCTTGTATCTCAGTATGTAAAATCTGGATATGTGCTGTTTTTGGTGGCAAGGGATGGGCAAAGATTTTACGTAAGCATACAGACAAGGTGAAACATATAAAAGGGGTTTATTATGTATTCTGATAGTGAGCAAGAGATTATCAATCAATACATGAAGCGAGTCTCTAGTGTAAAGCTTTTAACGCCTCAAGAGGAAAAAGAGCTTGCTAAAAAAGCGAAAGCTGGCGATAAGGAGGCTTTAAAGGCTTTAGTAGAAGCAAACCTAAGGTTTGTGGTAAGTGTAGCAAAGCAGTATATGGGATATGGCATACCCTTGTCTGAGTTAATAGCGGCTGGAAACTTGGGTCTTTTAGAAGCGGCTACAAGGTTTGATCCGGATAAAAACGTAAAATTTATATCCTATGCTGTGTGGTGGGTAAGACAAGCTATAATGCAAGTTTTGTCTCAACAAACTGGAGCAGTGAGAATACCTGTAAAGCACTCCCATCTTATAAGTGCAGTGGGTCTTGCTTATAATGAGCTTTTAAAAGAACTTGAAAGAGAACCTACTTATAAAGAAATAGCAGATTATATAAACAAGAAGAATATTATTAGAGAGTTTAAAAAAGAAACCGGTTTTGCACCTACGGAAGAGGAGTTAGAGCAATCGATGAATCAAGAGCATAAGTATACTGTAACTGAAGAGGATGTAAAAAAATGCCTTCAGATATGTAAAACGCCTCTTTCTTTGGATACGCCGGTGGGAGACAATCCAGATACTCTTTTTGTGGATCTTCTTAGTATATCTGACACAGATGAGATAGAAGAGGGTGTTGTAAAAGATGTATTGGAAAAGGAGTTGCACGATATAATCAGTAAACTTCCGGAAAAAGAAAGAAAAGTCCTTGAGCTAAGGTATGGTCTCAATGGCAATGAACCTCTAACGCTAAGAGAGATAGGAGATGCTTTGGGCATCTCAAGGGAAAGGGTAAGGCAGTTAGAAACAAGGGCTATTAAAAAACTAAGAAGTTTTGCTTTAAAAAGACACTTAAAAGATTTCTTAAGCTAAATGGATGGTTTTTATATAGGCTATAAGCCAGTTGGTATATCATCTTCGAAGTTTGTGCTTGATATTTCTAAAAGCCTAAACACAAAAGCAGGGCACACTGGTACCCTTGATTTAGAAGCAGAAGGTATTATGATAGTAGCTCTTGGTCAAGCCACTAAGTATACACAGTATTTCAACGTACTTCCAAAAACTTACGAGGCAAAAGGTATACTTGGTATAAAAACAGATACTCAAGATATCTCAGGAAATGTTGTACAAAAAATAGAAAATGTAAATATAACCTGTGAAGAGCTAAAAAGCACCATTGAAAAATTTAAAGGCAAAATAACCCAAATCCCCCCCATCTACTCCGCTAAAAAGATAAACGGTAAAAAAGCTTACAAATTAGCAAGAAAAAACCAAGTCCAAAGCATAGAGCTGAAACCTATAACAGTAAACATCTATAGTATTGAGCTTTTAGAATGCGACATACCAAAGTTTTATATAAAAGCTGTTGTTTCAACCGGCACTTACATAAGAACGCTTATAAACGATATAGGAGATACTTTAAAAGTGGGTGCTACTACGCTTATTATAAAGCGTACTGCCATAGGTAAATTTGACAATGAAAGTTTGGGTAGGTTTTATTCTATTGAAGAAGGTCTTTATTTTATACCGTCTTTGGTTTTAGATCATTCTTTCATTAAAAGCTTAAAACAAGGCAAAATACTTACATATCAATCTCAGGATGGAATGTATAAAATTTTAGGGGAAGATGGTACATTTCAAGGATTAGCGCAGATAAAAAATAATCTTTTAAAAGCTGTCAGAATGCAGAGTCAATGATTAAAATCATATTGACAAAATACAAAAATATGTTATTATTAAAAGCAAGAGATAAAGGTATATTTGAATATAACAATTCAAGTATTCCCGCGTCTCAAATTTTAGGAGGTTTTAGTTCCATGGGCATCACAGGCACAGTTAAGTGGTTCAGCAAAGAAAAAGGTTATGGATTCCTCACAAGGGATGATAACCAAGGCGACGTTTTCGTTCACTTCTCAGCAATAGAACCAAGCAGAAAAGGTTTCAAAACCTTGGTTCAGGGGCAAAGAGTTGAATTTGAGGTAGACCAAGATTCAAAAGGTCCAAGAGCAAAAAACGTTCGCGTTCTATCTTAAATGATATAAAATCTTATGCCCTTGCTTTTAGCGGGGCATATGGATCTTTTAATTTTGTGAGTTTAGTAAAATTAACATATAAAATCTATAAAAATTTTCTTTAATCAAATTAAATCAAAATTTTATCAAAATCAAAATATAACCTCTGATATAATATTAATCTAATCTTAGCTGGAGGTTTTCTATGAAATTACATGAGCATCAATCCAAGGAATTGCTCAAGAAATATGGCTTACCTGTTCCTGAAGGGTATGCTGCTTTTAACGTTAAAGAAGCAAAAGAAGCAGCTCAGGCTTTGGGAGGTTATCCATTGGTGGTAAAAGCCCAGATCCATTGTGGCGCCAGAGGAAAAGCTGGCGGTGTAAAAATAGTAAGATCTGATGAGGAACTGGAAGCGTTTTGTGAATCTATTCTTGGAAAAGTGCTAAAAACGGTTCAATGTCCAAATGGAAAAGTAGTTTCAAGGCTTTTAATAGAAAGAGCTACTCCTATAGAAAAAGAGTTTTATCTTAGCATCACATTAGATAGATCAAATTCAAAAATACTTATAATGGCTTCTAAAGAAGGTGGTATGGAGATAGAGGAGTTATCTAAAGAAAAACCAGATACCATCATAAAAGAGTATGTGGACCCAGTTCTTGGCATAATGCCTTATCAGACTAGAAAACTCTCTTTTGCACTTGGTTTAAATCCATCTTTGTTTGGTAAAATAGTTTCAAAGTTATATCAAGCTTATATGGATTTGGATGCTTCTTTGGTGGAGATAAATCCTCTTGTACTTACAAAAGATGGAGATATAGTGCTTTTGGATGCAAAAGTAGAAATAGATGATAACGCAGCTTTTAGACACAAAGATATAGAAGAGCTTGAAGATATCACTCAAATAGATCCGCTTGAAGTGGAAGCCAAAAAGTACGGTTTAAATTATATAAAGCTAGAAGGTAATATAGGATGTATGGTAAATGGAGCTGGGCTTGCCATGACTACTATGGATATTATTAAATTGGCTGGTGGGGCACCTGCAAACTTCCTTGATGTAGGAGGTGGTGCTTCTGTGGAGCAAATAGCCAACGCATTTAGGATACTTACATCCGATGAAAATGTAAAAGCTGTTTTTATAAATATATTTGGTGGGATATTGAGGTGCGATAGGCTTGCTCAAGGTTTGATAGAAGCTGCTAAAATGGTAAATATAAAAATCCCTGTGGTGGTAAGATTAGAGGGCACAAACGTAGAAGAAGGAAGAAAACTCTTAAAAGAATCTGGCTTAAACTTTGAGAGTGCTGTAGATATGTGGGACGGTGCTCGGAAAGCTATAAAACTTGCACAATAAATAAAGGAGGTTTCGTATGTCTATATTGGTGAATAAAAATACGAAAGTGGTAGTTCAAGGTATAACTGGTAAAGAAGGTTCTTTCCATGCTATACAATGTAAAAACTATGGCACACAAGTAGTGGCTGGAGTAACCCCAGGCAAAGAGGGTATAGAGGTAGAAGGTATACCAGTTTTTAACACGGTAGAAAATGCGGTGAAAAACACCGGGGCTAATTGTTCTTTAATATTTGTACCACCACCTTTTGCAGCAGATGCTATAGTAGAAGCAGCAGATGCTGGTATTGAGCTTATAATATGTATAACAGAAGGTATTCCTGTAAAAGATATGATACCTGTAAAATACTATCTTAAGAAAAATTATCCCAATACAAAACTAATAGGTCCAAATTGTCCTGGAGCTATTACCCCGGAAGAGGCAAAAGTAGGGATTATGCCAGGGCATATATTTAAAAAAGGCAACGTTGGCATAGTCTCAAGAAGCGGGACATTAACTTATGAAGCTGCTTTTCAACTTTCAAACCTCGGTATAGGGCAATCTAGTGCCATAGGTATAGGCGGTGATCCAGTGCATGGTCTTTCTCATAAGGATGTGATAGCGCTTTTTAATGAAGACGATGAGACAAAAGCTATACTCATGATAGGTGAGATAGGGGGTACGTCCGAAGAAGAGGCAGCCGAATATATAGCCTCTAACGTTAAAAAGCCGGTTTTTGCTTATATAGCTGGTATTACAGCTCCACCAGGTAAACGCATGGGGCACGCTGGTGCTATTATAAGCGGTGGTAAGGGGACAGCTGAATCCAAAATGAAGGCTTTGAAAGAGGCTAATGTGACTGTGATAGAAAATCCAGCTTTTATAGGTAAAGTTATTGCTGATGCATTATCATGATTAAAAAGGTAGCAAAAATTAGCAGATTGTTATATTATAATAAGACTATTGTTAAGGAGGTATTTTGTTATGGCTAAAATCGTCAAGACCACAGTTGACCCTGATTTATGCACAGCCTGTGAGGTGTGCTATGATAGGGTTCCAGAGATATATAAAAACCGCGGAGACGGTATAGCTGAAGTTATTAAATCAGATGTACCGCCAGAGCTTCAAGATGCGGTTTTAGAAGTAACGGATGAGTGCCCAAGCGGCGCTATATCTACAGAAGTAATAGAATAATGATATCTCGGAAAGGAGATTTTCTATAGAAATATATTTTGTAGGCACGGCTGGAGGCCGTGTTTCTACTTTTAAATATATAAGAAAATCAGGTGGTTTTATTATAAAAACCAAAAACACAACAGCTCATATAGATCCTGGTCCTGGAGCCTTTCTAAACGTTTTATCTCTTGGTTTTAAACCTTGGGATATGGATATATTCATTCTTTCTCATATTCACTTAGACCACTCGGCAGATATAAACACTATGGTTGAGTCTGCTAAAGTAGGTACAAAAGAATCTACTAAGCAATTAGCTGTAGGTGCCCCAGAAGATGCTTTTTATGGAAACACGAAGGTTATATTGGATTTTATACTCAAGAAAACCGATAAACATTTTATCTTCAAAGAAGATGCCAGCTATGTCTGGAAAGATTTAAAGATTGATATATTGAAAAAACATACTCATCATGGTGCTATAACGTATGGTATCGTTTTTAACGAAAAAATAGCGTATCATCCATGTGCAAAGTTTGAACCGCATATAGTAGAACATTATCCAAAAAGCATAGAAGCGCTTATCTTAAATACAACCTTTTATAGAAAAAGACAAAATATAGACCATCTTTGTAAAGACGATGTAATAGATATATTAAATATAGTAAAACCAAAAATGGCTATTATTACGCATTTTGCCTCTGATATGCTTGAAGCTGGTCCAGAGAATGTGGCAAAAGAAATAGAAGATAAAACAAATGTAAAAACCATAGCAGCCTTTGACGGTGCTAAAATAATATTATGAATTTTTTAAAGAAGATTTCAAATCCAAGAGTAGTTACTATAATAGCTATAGTTTACGGGATTTTAATAATTATATTAAAACCATATATAAGCAGCTCTCAGTTTATTTTTGGTGTTGTAACGGAGACAATACTTATAGGCTTACTAATATTTATGGATGTGTTTAAGAAATAAAGGGGGCAAATATGAGGGTAGTAGCGGTATTGTTGGCAGTTTTATTTGTCAGCCTAGTCTTGTTTTTCCTTACAAGAAAAAGAGAATACCTTTATTACACTAAAAAAGGTAAATTATGGTTAGGTTTTGCTGGGGTTGCGGTTATTACCATGATGGACGAGCTCACCAGCATATTTTACGCCCCTGGTGAGGCTTTTAGGTTTATAGGGTATAAATCTATCACTTACTTGGCCCTTACCTCACTCTTGATATTTTTTTACTCTCTTACCATGACCGAAATAGCTGAGATACTTGAAAACAACAAGATAAAAGGAGGAGGTGTCTATAGCTTTTCCTATTTTGTATTTGGTGCTACAGCATCTTTTATAGCGGCGGGTTCTATTGTAGTAGACTATGTAAATACAGCTGTTATATCTTCAATAAGCGCTGTAGAGAATTTAAACTTTTTTTTTCATTGGCCAATCGTATTAAAACTTGGTTTAGAGCTTTTGATAATATGGTTGATAGCTGGTTTAAACCTCGTGGGGGCAAGGGAAAATGCAAAAGTAACATACGTTTTGTTTGTAATAACAGCTTACGTGCTTACAATTTTGGCTTTTTTAGGTCTATTTCAGTTAGACCATGCTCAAGTTTATAAAGTTGTAGCATCTTATAAAACAACACTTTCACAAGATTTCTTAAATTTGGATCCTGTAAAGACTATAGAACTTATATCCATTGGATTTGGGTCAACGATTTTGGCTTATTCAGGTATAGAATCTGTGCTTCAAACCCACAAGTTGGTGGAAAATTGGAAAACTATACATAAAGCCTATATAATGCTTGGATTGACAGTAGGAATATTTACACCTTTAATAGGTACATTAGCTTTGGCAAGGGTAGAAAATCCATTAGATCATGTGGATGATCTTATAACTTACTATTCTAAGCTAGTGGGAACAAATATAATGGCTATAGCGGTTGTGATACTTGCTTCATTGACACTTGCTTTTGCTGTGAATACTGCCTTGGTAGGTGCTACAGAATTAATATCTACAATGGCTGATAACCATAAAGCTTATTGGATATCCGCCACCAACAAGTTTCACGCTCATTACCGCATTATAGTATTTATGAGCGTATTTTTCTCATTTATAGTGCTAATCACTCAAGGAAACCAAGATATAGTTGCCGATATGTACGCTATAGGGCTTATATCAACGTTTGTTATAAACACAGGTACTATTATACTTTATAAAATTGTAAGAGGAAGCGCGCAAACCAAAGAATACAGAACTGGTATATTTAGAAATTTAATACTATTTATAGTGTTTCTATCAACGTTTATTTATGTAGTCATTCATAAGCCTTACGGTACTCTTATGTGGGCGTCTGTGGTGTTATTTTTCATTATAGTTGGAAATATTGTAACTCGTATTAAAACCACCGAAGAAGAAAAGTTGGCCCAGATGGATAAATATGCTGATGTATTAGATTATATAGGTTCTTTGCCGAAAGACAAGCCGATTCATATATATTTTAGAAGACCTTCTGAAAATGTATACGAGATAGGTGAAAATATGATATATATAACATTTTTCTTTTTAAGACAAAAAAGACCGCCTAAAAAACTTTTTAAAAGCCATTTTATATTGCCAGTAAATGCTTTTTGGGGGATAGGCTATAGCTCTAAAAAACTTTTAGAGGATATAAACAATCAGTATAAAGATAAAGTTTTCAATATACATTTTGGATGGCCTTTGTCTTCTTGGTTTGAACGTATATTTACAGGAGTTATGGTATACAATATATTACAATTGCCAAAACAATTTCCAAATTGGAACTTTTTTATAGAATATAGAGCCGGTACTTATAAACCGAAGAAGTGATACATTACGCTTTAGCATTTTTTTCATCTTTGTTTGCCGGTGGTATCAATGCTGTAGCAGGTGGGGGCACTTTAATAAGCTTTCCTACGCTTATAGAACTTGGCTTATCTTCAAAGCTATCAAATACAACAAACACCGTTGCTCTGTGGACTGGTTCGCTGCTTGGAGCGATAGGTTATAAAAGCTATTTTAAAGATGCCTTGCCTAATATCAAAAAAGCTTTTCATACCGTCTTTGATAGGTGGTGTATTGGGTGGTTTTTGCTTTTGTACACACCTCAAAAAACTTTTAACTTCATAGTCCCTTTCCTTATACTGTTTGCTGCGATATTGTTTAGTTTTGGGCCAGGGAGTTAAAATATTTATGTGTCTTAAACTTAAACACTTTATCAAATTTTAGGAGGTTTTGTTTATGAAAGAAGAAAGAATAGGGAAGTTAAAAACTTCTTTAGAAAGCCTAATAGAAGATTATCTTGGTAAAGACATTAACAACTACCAGAAGCTTGGTGTAAAAGAGTTTTATTGAGTTAGTTATGGAGACGCTTATGAAGTCTGAAAGAAAGGTATTCTTAAGCGAAGAAGAAGACAACAAAGCTAACGGATACTTATGTAAATCTTCTAATGAGCCTTGTAGCCAATGGATACTCTGAAAGTAAGATAGAGTCTACCTTAAATAGCTTGGGTCTTGATTACTCCAAACAACACATGGAAATAATTAAGCAAGATCTTCTTGAA
>Ga0081474_122220_pt1 | contig 14568 bp, 10 predicted proteins | sample OneHunmetagenome_2_FD_70978 | JGI IMG/M metagenome (GOLD analysis project Ga0081474, IMG submission 70978) | Ferrous microbial mat communities from One Hundred Spring Plain, Yellowstone National Park, USA v2 (version 2) | ecosystem: Environmental > Aquatic > Non-marine Saline and Alkaline >... | reverse complement strand
ACTCTGGGACACACGCCAGGTACCTCTACACCACCGACCTCTAGCTCAGCGAGGAAGTCGAGGAGGCCTGGAGGATGAGGTGGGAGATCGAGGAGCTCCACAGGAACGTCAAGGCCCTGGGACCCCTCATTCTGGAGGAGGGAGAGGCTTCAGGGCTACCTCACGATCTTCACCGTCACAACGTCGTCAGGGAGTTGATAGGAGTTTAACCTGAGGAGCGTTGACGCGTTCCTCAGGTTCTTGAACGTCATTTAGGCGGACCGCCGGGGCTGATGAAAATCTTTAAGTTACGTTAAAGTCCCATAACTGCTGTTCTCCAGTTAAACCATAAATACTCATGAGCCCATATCCTCGTATGGTCTTCTCAAACCCTCCTCAAGAGAGGCCTAAAGTAATAGTCGAGAGTAATATAACAAACTCTACATCTCCGAGAGTTAATCAAGTCCTCGAGGAGCTGTACGGGATTGCGAGAGTAGTTAAACTCGATCACTCGTCTCCAAAGGAGGTATGGATAAGGGAAATTGATGATGTGGTCGCGGTGGTTAATAGAAAGGCTAAACTGGATAAGGAGATCATTGCTGCGGCAAAGAAACTTAGGCTCATAGCCAGGACTGGGTCAGGGGTGGACAAGACCAGGATAGACCTAGAGGAGGCCAAGAAGAAGGGAATTATCATAACCTATAATCCGGGTCTCAATTCACCTTCGGTCTCAGAACTGACTTTCCTTCTCATTCAGGCCATTTATAGAAAGCTTTTTAAAGTAACTCAATTGGTGAAGGAGGGCAGATGGAATGAAGGAGTTAACCTCCCAGGAATGGAATTGTCAGGAAAAACACTGGGAATAGTAGGCTTAGGAAACATAGGGAGGAGGGTGGCCAGGATCGGTACTGCCTACGAAATGAGGGTCTTAGGTTACGATCCCTACGTTAGAGATAAAATCCAAGGGATCGAAATCGTAGAGCTAGAGGATCTCCTGAGGGAGTCAGACATAATAACCTTACATGTACCACTCACTGAAGAGACCCGCGGTTTAATAGATAGGAAGAGGCTATCCTTAGTGAAGGATGGTGCAGTCCTGATAAATACAAGCAGAGGGGAGATAGTAGACGAAGGAGCCCTAGTAGATGCACTCAGGTCTGGAAAGTTGATGGGAGCTGGCCTAGACGTGCTTAACGTTGAACCTCCATCTCCAGACAATCCACTTCTTCAAATGGAGAATGTAATAATCACTCCTCACATAGGAGGAACCACGATAGAGGCATTCGAGAGGGGAGCCGAATCTGCTATAAGAGAGGTAATCAGACTTCTAAAAGGAGAACCGCTGAAGAACATTTTTAATTATTAGTAATCGTCTATATCAATTTCTTCCCACATAATGCTTTGTGGATTGTCCAATTTAAATTCAGAATCAAACGTTAAATTAAACGTGAGTTTAATGCGGCTTCGATAAAAATTGAAGCAATTCACAAAGCATCCACGTAATCATCTTGACGGCTGGGATAATATCAGACCTTAGACTCTTCATAAGAGACGTGGCGTGGCACCAGCACTTGTTGGGAAAACGAAGTTATTCTGGGAACGTTAATTTATGTCCTTCCTAGAAATCTCATGTGAGTGCCGGGGGTATAGAAATAACGTCCCCAACGTAGGTCAGACTAATGGAAGACATCTGTACCATTAACGTTGATGCGGGATGTTGAGTGAAATGTACAAGACATCACTCATTCAAAACTCCACAATAGTTCTACCTGAGCGAGAAGGGAAGTATTGTAGCTACGTAAGTTTACCTTTAGGCCGTTAATTTTTTAAGTTGTGGTATGAAATAATATGTGAATTCTTATGTCTGGTTTTAACTCTATCGAGGACTTAATAAGATATGATAAGAGCAAGGGAACGTTCAGGGTTTCAACTAGAATCTATACGGATCCGAAGATATTTGAGTTGGAGATGGAGAAGATCTTCTATGGAGGGTGGGTCTTCTTAGGTCACGAGTCCCAGCTTAAGGAACCTAACGATTACGTCACGACCCACATCGGTTCCGTCCCAGTAATTCTAGTTCGCACTGAGGAGGGAGAAATAGTGGGATTGGTTAACAGGTGTAGGCATAGGGGTTCAGTGGTCTGCTTAACGAGGATGGGTAACTCGAAGTTCTTCCGTTGTCCATATCACGGCTGGACTTATTCCAACGACGGTAGACTGGTCGGTATACCGGACAGGGAGGGCTATCCTAAGACGTTCGATGTGGAAGACTTGAATCTGACCAGGATCAGGATAGCTAATAAGTATGGTTTTATATTTGGAAGTTTGGCGGAAGATCCCCCATCAATCGAAGAGCACTTGGGCTCTGCAGAGAGTTTCCTAAGGGTCTTGGGGAACAAATATCCGAAGGGGATCAGAGTCTTAGAGGGATACATGAGCGCTAAAATAAGAGCCAACTGGAAGATATTATTAGAGGGGAGCGTGGATCACTATCACGTTCCGTTCGCTCACGAGAGTACCACCGAGGCCCTCAAGAACGTAGTTGGGAGAAGGATAGATTTAAGGGCCATGAATAGCGTGGCCCACATCGGTAACGGTCATCAAGTTCTAATAGTGCATAGGGAGACCGCCCAGTTCGGATGGGAGGACAGCTGGTACTTGAGGGAAAGTAAGTTGACCGATTTCGAAAAGCTTTGGGACTCTCAAAATAAGTTCAGGATAGCCATATTCCCTAATGTAATAATTTGGGGTCCTAACGCTCCAGATCGCTTCATTCAGATTATCAGGCCAATAAGTCCTGAGTATTCAGAACTCACCACCTACTTCTACCTCCCTGTGGACGGACCTAAGGAATACAGAGAGTATGGAATCGTGAAAAAGGATAGGTGGAAGATGATTAACCTCCTTCATAGTCCAGCAGGGTTAAATCAGCCTGATGATCAGGCAGTTTGGGAGTTTTCACAAATTGGAGCTGGGAACTCTTTGGGTTCAAATCAATATAATGACCTATCGAGAGGTCTACACAGGGAGAACGAGGAGTGGAGATTGAAGAGGTTAGAGAACTTCTCTAGGGTAGATAGGATAGGGGCAGGAACAGACGATACGGCCATAAGAGGATTCTATGAATGGTGGGCAAAACTCTTGTTTGGAAAGGAGATTTGAAAATGATTGCCTGAGCCCCTCATGATTTCTATAAGGACCTTAAATTTCTATCGTCTTAATTATGTTTTGGATGATATGTGTAATATCTGAGGAGTTTATTTTGTTTTACCTTCTACAAGTGTAGCAGTTATTTGACTTTACCTTAACTGACGTCCTGTTATCGAAGGGAAATCTAATAACTACTACAAGTGGTATGCATCATGTATTGTCAATGTAACCTTCCAGATGGGTGTGCAAATTGTAGATGAGATCAGTTCAGTTACATTATAGCGTTTTGGGGCCCCAGAGTCAATGAGATAAGCGGAGCAGATTACGAAATTGATGCTGTTTCATCAATTGGTAATCTCACACACAACGACAGTAACGTTACACCTTACCTTAGCTTTCGCTAGGTCCTCTCAACTTCTTTAAAAGTATAATTGACGAACAGCAGAGGAGCAGTAGTGTGCTCGCCTAATCTTCCGGTTAGAGAATGAGAGATTTAATGGCTTATTCTCATTTAATCGTTAGGAGCATTACTTATATTTTACTATTTAACTTTAAACTAACCTCAAATTACGGTAAATTCTTTCCTTATTCTGTCGTGAGGGTATTAACAGTTCTTAACTATGTATGACTAGTCATAAATCTTATATGAACTTTTACATGTTCAATAATAACTCTTATCAGTTTTATAGTAACGGTATAGATACATAGGATGAGAATGGGAAAACCTAACATTTTCTTGCTCACGAAGACTGACCCAGATACGTAAATAAGACCCCATGATATCCTAAGAGTTTCTTCACACTATCGCCATTGTATTATAAATCTCCTTGAGCCACCTCCCGTTAAAAATTCACGAGAACTTAGCAACTCGTCCTCTAGATATAGGGAATACCTAAATAGGGTTATTTATATAACCTCGACACTGCCTTGTGGGCTACTTCAATTTTTATCAGAACTTACGCAAAGCCTTCTTTCAGATTTACGTATAATTTCGAATTTTAAGTTGCGCAGTCAGCTAGACATCTGAGAAAATTGAACAGAACCCCACAAAGCTCCTCGACACAGTGGTTTCTCCATCCAATGTTACTCGGTTCGAAAGTTAAATGATCTTCCTTCCGTGGAGCTATCATGCAAAATCATCCCTAAGTATCTGTTTCCAATAGAAATCTATTAGAGTAAACGCTCAAACAGCACAAAATGAACGCGCAACCACCGGTAAACCCATTAGGAACAAATTATTTGTTGGCCTAAAACTGAACTAGAACAGTGGTGTGCCATTCATATTTTTCTTATTATAGTTTGGATATATTCATAACCTCTCCTCACCTCTTGGTCTGCTTTATTTTTCTCCGTCTTGTCTATCTCCAGCATGAGGTAGCCGTCATACTTAACGTCTCTTAATGTAGAAATTATTTCAGTGAAGTCAATAACGCCCTCCCCGACGTTCACGAAGTCCCGTCCAAACCTTATCTTGGACTTGGGTAAAACCTGCCTCAGGTCCTTTAAGTGGACCAGCTTTATCCTATCAGCGTACTCCTTGATGAATCTGACCATATTAATACCAGCTGCCTTAGCATGCGCTGTATCTAAGCAGAGTCCCAGTTGAGGTATTCTCCTCAGTGTCTTGATTATCTCGTCCTCTTTTTCGAAGCATGTTCTGAGATGGTTGTGTAAGATTATTGAGATGCCAACCTCAGAGCTTTTCCTCACATATTGCTCTATCTTGTAGATGGCATTCTCGCAATCTTTCTCTCTGGATACTATCCATAACACCCTCGTGTCGCTTCTCTTGGCTAGCTCAAGCTGTTCGTCTCTTAGGGCGAAATACCCTCCGGCGTTCTCTAGACCTTCTTGTGTCAACATCTGAGGTAACTTCTCTGGGCTCCTCAAAATTTCCTGGGGAAGGAGCCTGAACTCCAGTCCTATCCCTTGATATCCTATCTCCCTGGCTGTGTGGAGCGCTTGACCTAGTTCCTTCTCATTTCTCAGCTTCCCCCAACACATTGTAGTTACAGCTAATTTCACGATTCGCTCTTTTCCACTAACAGCTTAATAAATCTGAGTTAAACCTTGAAACGCAACTAGCTCGTTGATACCTTAGTGCCCCAGGGTGCTTTGTGTGTTTGTTCAAATTTCTCAGATGTCAAGCCCATTGGACAATTTAAAATTCGAAATTATACGCTAATTTGAAAGAAAGCCTCACATAAACTCTGATAAAAATCGAAGTGGCACACAAAGCAGTCCCAGGGTAAAAGGTAATATATACTTCCTCAGAGCCTGAACACTAGGTGAGTCCATCGGATTCCGTGAAGCCCGTAACGGCCAATCCGTCATGGAAGGTAGAGTGTAATTGATGAAGACAAGGACTGTCAGGTCTGGAATACCTACCTTGTCCTTCAACGGGAAACCCATCCTAGTTTTATTGGGTCAGTGGTAGCAAGTCCCCTTGAACTTCAACTAAGCATAAACTTTCAGACAGCAGTTATGGGACTTTCCCTTAAATATCGCCCTGTAATCAAGGCAAAATCTAATAACTGCTGTTTCAGAGATGATGATAGAGAGTAATGCATCCAATTCTTTTCATCAAGACACGTAATCGATGGCGTCAGAATTTTGGAGCCACCCGTGAAGACTTCAGAGTAAATTTATAGATTCTCAATTAGGGAGTTTAATACCATGAGGGCAATTGTCATACATCCTCCGAATCCTGGGGTAAGTCTTCGGGAATTATCTGACATAAACCTGAGTAATATAGGGGATGATGAGGTAGCAGTCAGGACCTTGTATACGGGAATATGCGGTACTGATAGGGAGTTAGCTAACGGTCTCATGCGACACTCTGTCCCTCCTCCAGGTAAGGACTTCATGGTTTTGGGACACGAGGTCATTGGGGAGGTAATAGACGTGGGAGAAAAGGTAACAGGTTTCAAAAGGGGGGATAAGGTAGTGGCCCTAGTCAGGCGGGGATGCGGTAATTGCTTGAGTTGTAGATTGGGAAGGCCAGATCTATGCGAGACTGGTGAAATGAAGATAGCTGGAATAAAGGCCCAGGACGGGTTTATGGCTGACCTCTTCGTGGATAAGGAAAGTTACCTTGTGAGAGTGCCAGACAATGTGGTAAGTGAGGACGCGGTACTGATCCAACCTATGGGTGACGTAGTTAAAGCCATAAGAACGTTTTTATCCATAGTGGAGGCAAGGTTCCCATGGGGATGCGAAGATTCTACCTATGAGTGTAGGAGCGCTGCCATAATAGGTTCAGGTAGTACAGGACTTCTTTTCTCAATACTCCTCAAGAGCATGGGATTCAACGTCGTTGTGCTAAACAGGAGAGCCCCAACGAGGTTAGAGGAGAGGATAGTTGGCGAGATCGGGGTGGATTTCAGATTAATCAGCGAAGACGTGGGACAGATCGACCTGCTGGTTGATACCTCAGGATCAACAGTCTCCATATCGAGGGTTATATCAAAAGTTAAGCCTAAGGGAGGAGTCATACTGTTTGGATTCGGAATAGGGGATGAGACGAGGGTGAGTTCACAGTTGATCACGGATATAGTATACAAGAACATTGTCATTGTAGGGTCAGCGGCCCACGCTAAAATCCATTTGAGAGAGGCAGTCAGTTATTACGCCAGGTTAAAGATAGAATATCCATCTGTGTTTAAGGGGATGGTCACTAACATAGCTACCCCAGATAGCGCCGTACAATACGTCAGCAAGAAGCAAGAGGGCGAAATAAAAGTGGTCGTAAGGTGGAGGTGATGAACAGGTGTGGTTAAACTTGGGGAAAACTTATGATCTCCTGGGTATGTCCCAAAACCCATACGCCTTGGTGCCACTGTATGGAAACTTAGTTTCCACTGGAATTTCTACAACTGTAGGTGTGTCACTGGACGTAAGTGCCTGCCTGACGGATGAACGTATTTGCTCCACGCTCTCGGCCCTAAGGTAGTTAGCCCCATACGCTTTGGCCACCTTCTCGAAGTCAGGTGCCTTGAGCTCGTTCTTCCTGTCCTTAAATTCTGTCCCTATTATTCTACCTTGAAAGTTACGTATCTGTAAATCTCTTATAGATATCCAACCGTAATTATTTAATATTACTGCTATCACAGGTAATTCCAGTTGTGATGCCGTTAATAGTTCAACGTTGTTCATAAGAAATGAGCCATCTCCCTCTACGGCTATAACTGGGGTGTCCTTCAGGGCGAGTTTAGCCCCTATGGCCGCAGGTAAGGCGAAACCCATGGTGGAGAACCCTCCGGAGCTTATGAAAGTCCTAGGTTTATAGGAGATCCAAAGTTGAGAGAATATCTCCTGAGGAAGACCTGCGCTCAGGGTGATTACACTCTCTTGTGGAAGAGTTTCCCTAAGGGTCTTCGCCACGCTGGGTATCCCCATTGGGGCGGCCTCCCTCAATCTTTCCATTTCCTCCAACCACTCCTTCTTCATCTGAGAAATTCTCTTAAAGTACTCGGTTTCCCTGTAGTTACCTTTCTTGCCCAGTTCCATCATGTAATTAATTATCTGTTGAAGAGTCACTTTGGCGTCACCCCAGATTCCTACTTCCACGGGATAGTTCTTTCCTATCTCGTGCGGGTCTATGTCGATCTGTATGAGCTTCGTGGGTGGTATATTGAACGTTATTCCCTTCTTGTATGAACTTGTAGTCTCGTCACTGAACGTAACACCGACAGCTAATATCACATCAGCTTCTGCTGCCAACTTGTTTGCTACAGGATTGCCTATGTTACCTACAGAAAAGACGTACAGTTCATGATCCTCCGGGAAACCACCCTTAGCATCTCCCCTGAACGTAGAAGCTACTGGTGCACCTAGGAGCTCTGCCAGCTTCACAACTTCCTCACTGGCTCCAGACATCACCACTCCTCCGCCTACTAGTATGAGTGGTCTCTCAGCCCTGACCAGTATCTTTGAGGCTTCAAGGACCTTAGTCTGATCTGGGCATATTCGCCCTACGTCAGTTACCATAGGAACCTCCCTGAACTCCACATCCAAGGGGGCGGTCTGAACGTCCATAGGCATAGATATTAACACCGGACCTGGTCTTCCCACTACCGCTTCCTTAAATGCGTTGGGGAGTACGTTGTGCAGCTGAGAGACAGTTGATACGAAATAGGATCTCTTGGTAAAGTGCCTCATCGCATTCACGTAATCGCTTTGGAATTGCCTTTCCACTTCCTGGAAGATGCCCTTCCCCAACAGGTAGGTCTGAATATCTCCAGTTATGGCAATAAACGTGGAGGAATCAACGTATGCCGTTGCTAGGGCAGTGGCCAAATTGGTGGCACCAGGGCCTACAGAAGTAGTGACTATGGCTGGAGTCTTCCTAGTTACCCTAAAGTAACCGTCAGCCATATGACCTCCGTACTGCTCGTGTTTCACTGGCACGAACTCTATGTCCTTACTCATATCGTAAATTACGTCCACTATGGCCGCGTTTCCGTGACCAGGAATGCCGAACACGTGTTTTATACCACCTCGTTTGAAATATTCGATAACGAATTCGGCTCCGTTTAATCTCACCATTTCCATCAGGGGGATATTTATATACATAATTATATAAATTTTACTATATTCCCAGATCTACGCACTTGAGACGTTTCAACTACAGAGTTATTGATTGAACACGTGCTCCTTATAGCTCCTGTGACGTTCGTCCCAGGTTCAAATCAAACATAGGGTAGAAGTGCTTACGTCTTATAGCTAAGACTGCATTTCACGTCTTCATCGACTCGTGAGAGCAGGTCGTAATTTTACGTGAGAGTCAACTATTTGGACTATATATTACTATTTGAACATATTATAACTATATTATCACAAGGTATATTAACCTTCACCTATATATCTCCGTTCATGTTTGACTTCTTTGCTATCCTGGTCTTTCTCTTAGGCCTTCTAGTAAGCTTCGTTGTTGGAGGTAACAATTCTGTCCCGAGTGTTGCCATACTGATTTCCACCAGGGTGATAAAGACCAGGTACTCCATCTTGATCGCTTCGATATCCATGTTCTTAGGCGCTTCCTTGGGAAGTTTCTCCATGGAGAAATTTGCCGAAAGGGCCATTAGAGGTCCCTTATATATATTGGAAATGGTCTTCTTCAGCACATTATTAATATCATTAATCTCTTTCCTAATCTTGAGTAAGAGAGGCATACCCACATCACTGAGCCAAATGATTTATCCTTCATTGACGATAATTGCCCTCATCTCAGATGGGGTTCTCGTAATCAACTTACACACTCTCCTCCTGGTGATTTCCTCGTGGATATTCTCCCCTATTATATCAATATTACTTACAATATCGTTATATTTTTTAATACGACGATACATAGATAGAATAGAAAACAGCCTAATTAAGGTCATTAAGTTCTACAGGCTGATCATTTTGGCTTCATGCTCATTCATCGTATTCGTGTTGGGTGCTAACACTATTGGGCTATTGGTTTCCCTAGGCTTAGTGTCTTTCCCCCATAACATAGTAGAATTAACGTACGCTGTTGGGGCATCTCTAGGCACCTTCACCCTCAGTAAAAGGGCAGCAATAAATGTGGGATTCAAAATTACTAAATTAGGTTACACGAGTTCTAGCTCAGTTATGCTGGGGAGTTTTCTAACCAGCGAGGTTTTCACTCTCATGGGAATACCCATATCCTTGACTCAGATTACCATGGGTGGCATAATTGGCCTCAGTTTGTTAAATATGAGTAACAAAAGTACGTCGAGTAATGTGAGAAATGTCATTAAGAACTGGACCATGGCACCGTTGCTCTGCATGATGGGTTCTCTTGTAGCATTCGAGAGCACTTCAGCCCTAGTTTTCTTACATGCATTGTAGATTTTACATTAGTTTTAAGGCGATACTTATCGGAACTCCCACAACAATTAAGAAGGGAGTGTTCTCATACGGTCATCCTATTCGATAAGTAGTGGAGCAATTATTAGAGATGGAAGTTTGCTGGTGAAAACTTGTTGTGAGAGGGCTACGAGAGTGTTTGGGTTAGTGAGAAAGAACCTCGTAATCCTCGCACAGTTGATGTACGATCCTGAGGAATATGAGGGTTTGGCCCAGGAAGTACGGGTTGTGGGAGTTGTCCTTAGTCCTGTCTGTTACGCCCTGGGCGTGAGGGTGGAGTTGGGGATCCCTCCAGGTCTACTACGTGAGGGGGGTGAGGTTGAGGAGGAGAAGGGAGTGTATGGTCACGTCCCTCGTGCGGTTCGGAGAGGGTCGTCAGGGACGGTTCCTCCAGGGGAAAGTTCAGGTGTAAGGGGTGCGGGAGGACGTCCTACGAGGGAGAGCATCACGTTAAGTAGGGAGAGGATCCTGAGGGAGTACGTGAGCAGGGTGAGGTTGAGGGCGATCTCGTGGATCGAGGGAGTTCCCCTGACCACGGTCTACCAGGTCAGGAGGACGGGAGTCAGGGCCTACTCGGGTCTTGTGGGCCTCCCCAAAGTGCTCAAGGGGTCAAGGGGAAGGCCAGGATCTTCGACGAGCTCTGGACGTTCCTCAAGGTCAGGAGAGGTCAGGGGAGGAACGTGTGGGCCTCCCTCGTGGCCTGGGTCCCCTTCTTCACGGTCGGGGACAGAGACTACGAGCTCTACCGGCTCCCGGTCACCCCCTGGTGACGTGAACTACTCCGACCAATACCAGGTCCACCAGCCTGGACAAGCACGTCACGGGCAAGGAGCACACCGCGGAGAGCTTCAACTCCCACCTCAGGTCGACTAGCCAGGCTCGCCAGGGACACCAAGGCCGTGACCAGGAGCTTAGCCCGCTCCAGTACAGCCTGGCCTTGACGATAGTCGGGAAGCCCCACGTCTCCAGGGAGGTCACCCCCCCCCACCAGGCCTCCCTGGAGGGGATCAAGGTAATTCAAGGGCCTCATATAATATCACTAACTCTTATCGAATAGGATGACTGCATGAGAACACTCCCCACAAAGCAATTAAACTTAGAAACTTTTATTACTTAGCTTCAATCAGAATTGATCGGTGGAATTGATTTGGAATTGAAAATCAAAGACCTGAAAGTATTTACGGCCCAAGCCAATTTCGAGTGGAGTTTCGTGAGGGTCTATGGAGAAAACGGTGTTTATGGCACAGGTGAGGCAGGCCCCGCACCTGGAATTAAAGGTATGGAAGAGGAGTTCAGAAGGCTCGTTGTGAATGAGGACGCGTTCAAAATCAACAGGATAGAGCAGAAGCTCAGATACGCTGCCCTTTATGGAGGAACTACAACTTACCATCTCATTTCCGCAATTAACATTGCCATTTATGATCTATTAGGGAAATATCTTAATCTTCCAGTATGGAGATTGCTTGGTGGGGATCGAGAGCTCATTAGGGTCTATATAGACGCCCATGGCGGCAAAGGACTTGAAGCCATGAACGCTTTACATCTACCGGTGAGTCTACCCTGGTTAAAGGACGCTGAGATTGAAAATAAAAGACTGGCAACAACTTCCAACCCAGTTCACGGGCGACTATCGATTGAGAAGTGGAACGAAGATTACACTCCTGAAGCTTACTCTAAGAGGGCAAAGAGGCTGGTGGACGAGGGCTTTACAGCGTTGAAATTTGATCTCGATGTTCCTACCCCCTATACGAAAGAGTATAACATAAGGAGCGGTGATCTATCCCTAAAGGACATAGACTACCTATCGGACATTATGAGGGCAGTTAGGGAGACCGTAGGGGACGAAATAGATCTAATGGTGGACCTGCACTGGCGTTTCAACCTCAACACTGCTATCAGGTTATGCCAGGCGTTGAAACCCTATAGGCTTAGGTGGATAGAGGACCCAGTTCCAGCGATCATGACTGTATCCAACTTCGATGAGCTGGAGCTATTGACGAAGAGCTGTGATTCTCCCATAGCCACTGGAGAGAACCTATATACCGTCTACCAGTTCAAAGATCTACTGAGGACTGGTGTGAAGATATGGACTCCAGATGGCGTCAAGTGTGGGGGTATAACAGAGTTGAGGAGAATATCTGAGTTGGCCTCCATGTATGATATAGAGGTCTCTCCTCATAACACAGCATCGCCTGTAGGCACGATGGCATACGCCAACGCCATGTCTGTAGCCAACACCTTCGGTGTCATGGAATTTCACGGACACGATGTGCCCTTCTGGCACGAGATGGCCAAAACTAAGAGAAAGATCATAGAGAAAGGCTTCATCAAACTCTCTGAGGAACCTGGCCTTGGGATAGACCTAGACGAGGCGGTGATGAGAAAGTACTGGCCGGATTATGATCTTTAAGGGGTTAAAACTCTTAAAGGCCTACTACACAAAAAGTTAGTTTTTCATATTCTCCTATATTCTGCTTTGTGTGCTACTTCAGTTATTCCAACTAAAATGACTAGATAGGACGTGGTCGTCAGGAGAACAATGGGTTTCCCAGAATTCTAGGTCATCCCTTGACATTCCCAGGGTCCCTCCCCACGATCAGGTTGGCCAGGTGGGTCATCTAGGAAGGTCCAAAACTTGAGTCGGGCCTCGAGGACTCGACAGGTTCGCCTTGACGACCTCACCGAACGTCTTCTTGACGATAGGGAAAACACCCCACGAGCCACCTACGACCTTCTCTCTGGTCCCTCCAACGGTCGTGACCAGGGCTGAACTCCATGATAGTCCTCCTCCTGGCGGGGTGGCCCCTCCTTCTATTCTCTCAACGTTTTTTAGATTGAGTGTATAACATAGAAACCTGATAGATATGGGAGTTAAGTTTGTTATAGTCGGAGCAGGAAGGCTTGGAAGAATTCATGGGTTAAATTTGAAGAAACTTCCTAATGTCGAGATTATAGGTGTGGTTAATCCAACTCCGACCAAAGGGGAGACGTTATCCAAGGAACTCGGAACCAACTATTTTCAAAATTTAAAGCAAGCTATTTCAACCGTTCACCCAGACGCAGTGGTCATTACCAGTCCGATGGACAAACACTTTAGCTATATATTAGAGGCGGCGGAGAACGGTATCCACGTCTTTGTGGAGAAGCCCATGGGGATAGACTCCAAGGAAAACGAGGAGATAGTGAGGGCAGTGGAGAGGAACAGGGTGAAGTTACAGGTGGGTTTCCAAAGACTCTACGACGAGTCCTTCATCAAGGCCAAGGAGGCGTTGGAGGGTGGGGAGGTGGGGAGGCCCCTCCTAGCGGAGCTGATAAGTAGGGACCCTTCACCGCAATATTTGCCTTATATCCCTTATCCGGCTGCAATATTCGACGACTTTGCCATTCACGACTTTGCCACCATGCTCTGGATGTTCGGGTTCAGGAGGATGAGGCTTTACGCCTCCGGTTCGGCTTTCGTCTTCAAGGAATATAAGGAGGCTGGAGACTTCGACACCAGCCTGGTGAACGTCAAGTACGAGGACGGACCTCTAGTGAATATAGACGTGAGCAGGTGTTCCAGGTACGGATACGACATAAGGGCCGAGATACTCGGTGAGAACGGGATGATAAGGGTGGAGAACAGGACCGAGTACGAGACTTTGGTGTTCAGGGGTAACCAGATATCCCACGCTCCCTACGAGTGGTTCGAGGTGAGGTTCAGAGACGCTTACAGAAGGGAGGTGGAGGCCTTCGTGAACTCGGTGATCAGGGACGAGAGAACCTTCCCAGATCACGTCTTCGCCTACAACGTGGGCAGGGTAGCAGACGCCGCGAAGAGGTCCGCCTCCATCGGGGAACCAGTGACCGTGGAATAGGCATCCAATATGGTAGGTACCTTGTTATACTATATAACAAGAATACTAGAGGGTACTACGACTGGCATCTGTTTTGTGTTCTACTTCGCTTTATTTCAGAGTAGTGAAATTGAATTAAACGTATTTTGAGGCAACGCCAGCAATACCGTAAAAACGTGATGATGCATCGAAAGGGTTTCTGGATTACGCTAGGGAAAAGCTCTTTAAGATAATGGAAGCCAAATCACTAGAGACGTAGGTGATGGATCTCTTATTGCGAACCCTTTAAGGCATTGTAAGGTAACTTCTAGCCGATCAAACTCATATATTTGGAAGTTAGAGAGATTCCTGTAGTATAACTTTATTATCTAGTGTCTTTGAAAAGGATTCGAAACCAACATGGCCAAATTAAAAGCAGTGATTTTAGCAGCAGGAAGGATGGGAAGAATCCACTCAATGAACCTAAGTAAAATGAAAGACGTAGAGATTGTAGGGATTGTGGACATGGATGTAGATAGAGCTAAAAATTTAGCTCAAACGCTAGGAGTTCAGCCCTATACAGAATTCTCGTCTGTCATAAAATCGAACAAACCAGACGTAGCCATAATTACCACAAGTACTCAGTCTCACTTACCTCTAATAAGGGAGGCGGCGGAGAACGGTATCCACGTCTTTGTGGAGAAGCCCATGGGGATAGACTCCAAGGAAAACGAGGAGATAGTGAGGGCAG
>Ga0081474_124500_pt1 | contig 14588 bp, 17 predicted proteins | sample OneHunmetagenome_2_FD_70978 | JGI IMG/M metagenome (GOLD analysis project Ga0081474, IMG submission 70978) | Ferrous microbial mat communities from One Hundred Spring Plain, Yellowstone National Park, USA v2 (version 2) | ecosystem: Environmental > Aquatic > Non-marine Saline and Alkaline >... | reverse complement strand
CACGGCCTCCCAGAGCGTCGTGGTCCACGGTGTCGTCCACGATGACGACCTGACCCTTCAAAGTCTGACAGGACCTCCACGCGTCGTCGAGTTCTCCCAACGCCCCATCAATTCACGTTCCAACCCGAACCTCTCTGCCCTGTTCCTCACGCTGGCCCTCCGTCAGGACCATGAGGATCAGGCCAGTTGACCTTCCTGCTCCTCCCCTTCCCCCTCACCACTCCCAGCCTGTTGACCTCCCCGACAGGACTCTCCCTAGCCAACTCGATCAGTCCTTCCGCACCTTTTCAGTAGGACGACGTCGGAAAAACTTCTCACAATACCGACTTCCCCGTATTACCTCCCTAAGATTCCCATAACTGCTGTTTATTAAATAGAACTACTCTTCAGATTCAGTTATGTTGAGTATACTCCAAGAGTGCACTCCATAAGTTAATCGGAAGAGTTTTGGAGTATACTCCAAAAGTTTAAAAATGCAAAAAACTCCTATTATGCGTGAACGTTGAGGAAATAAAAAGCGTTCTGAAGGAACAAAGAGAGGACGCAGAAAACTTAATGAGTAGGGCAATACCCAGAGATGTGCCTAAGGAGGAGTTGTTAGCAAACCTATCAATCCCAAACGTTTTAGCAATACTAGGAGTTAGGAGGAGCGGGAAATCTACTCTATCGCTCCTATTATTAAAAGACAAAAACTTCGCTTATGTTGACTTTGATGACGAGAGGTTGAGAAATTTAAAATCCGAGGATCTGCATATGGTTGAACAAGCTATTTACGAACTTTACGGTAACGTGGATTACATCCTGTTTGACGAAATACAGAACATTCAAGGTTGGGAACCCTTCGTGAGCAGGCTGAGGAAGACTAAAAGGATAATATTAACAGGGAGTAATTCTAAGTTACTTTCCGGCGAGCTGGCCACAAGCCTAACCGGGAGGCATGTGGACTTCACGCTCTTCCCCTTTTCCTTCAAGGAGTTTCTAAGGTTTAAGGGAGTTAATTACTCCGAACCTCTCACGACGAGGGAGAGGGCCGAGATCAAGAACTACTTAAGGGAGTACATGAGCATAGGAGGTTTTCCTGAGGCGTTGCTGCTAAACAGTAGGCAAATAGTAAACAGCATTTATAATGATATACTGTTTAAGGACGTAGTACAGAGGCTTAAGATAAAGAGGATATCCAAGTTTAAGGAGTTTTCCTCAGCAGTAATTTCCCTTTACTCTTCTGAAGTTTCTCTAAATAGAATTGCTAGAATGCTCAGAATTGATTATAAAACTGTTGATGAGTGGTTTTACGGTCTGACTTCAAGTCACTTAATTTACTCCGTGGAAAGGTATATCGGAAAGTTGAGCAGAATTGCAGAAAACAAGAAGGTTTACGTAGTTGACATGGGTATCATTCAAGAAGTCTCTATAAAAAAGGATATGGGGAGATTAATGGAGAATTTAGTCGCAATACATTTGCTTAGGAAAAACCAGAACAAGGGAGTGTACTTCGTTAAAGGAGAGGACTACGAAGTAGACTTTTTAGATGAGAAAAAAGGGGAGTTAATACAGGTAACTTACGATGAGGAGGGGACAAAGGAGAGGGAGTTAAGTGCTTTAACTAAAGCCTCCTCATCGTTGGGTTTCAAACCTAAAATCGTAACGTGGGACGTGGAGGAAACAATGGATTATAACGGTAAGAAAATCGAGTTAGAGCCCTTGTGGAAGTTTTTATTGAGATGACACGGCCTCTTCAGTTTTCGCTTAATTGCGTCAAAGGTACTAGTATTGACTACTTATATCACAAATTTTTGTGACATCTTTTTGACTTCTTTCATATTAGGTCTATCCTTTGGGTTAGGAGATGTCATTTTTACCTAACATATTCTTACTCTCAAGAACTGTGTTGTTTACATAAGATAAACACTATATTCAAAGTATATAAAGTAAACTTTATATACATACTTTCCTATTCTTATGTTATGAGTGAAATAATTAGAGTTAGTAAAGATGCGAAGGAGAAGTTAGTTAAGATTGCTGCTGAACTGCAGTTGAATAAGGGTAAGAGAGTTAACTTAAATGATGCGGTAGAATATTTAATAACTTTTTATGAGGAGAATAAAAAATCTCAAAAGAACGTTCAATTACTGTTTTCCCTTTTAGGTTCTGCAAAAGGGATTAGAGAGGAATTGGAGAGGTCGAGAAGAGAAGATGAGGGTAGTAGTTGATACTGGAGTACTAGTTGAGGTTTTAGAAGGATCGGATTTAGGAGAAAGCTACCTCACGATCTTCACCGTCACAACGTCGTCAGGGAGCTGGTGGGGGAGCTGAACCTGAGGAGCGTGGAGGCGTTCCTGAGGTTCTCGAGCGTCGTTCAGGCTGATCGCCGGGGCTGATGAAAATCTTTAAGTTACGTTAAAGTCGTTAAAGTCCCGTAACTGCTGTCTTAATTAAGTCCCGATATCCAGGGAAAGTCCCCTTGATTAAGGTCCTGAGTTCCCTCAGCTGAGGCCAGCAGGGAACTCTGCGTCTAGAGGACTTGTCCTGACTGCAAGACCTTCCTCAAGTGATGGAACTCGTGACCTGAGCTCAACAGGTCTCTTAGTATCTGTACCCCCTGCTCCTTGAACTCCCTCGTGTCCTCCCCGCTTATCTGAAATTCCTCTCCGGAACACCTGGACCTGAGCCATTGGTCCCTCAGGTCCCCCATCCTCCTGACTAACTCCTTTATCTCCTCTGAGTCCATCTCTAGGCTTTCCACGAGTATCCTCGCCCTCCTCAGCCTCTTCCTGAGGGAGTGGAACTCTTCCTCCGCGAGGACGGACCTGTACTCCCTGACCAGGCTCTCCATCACCAGTAGTCTCGAGCCCAGTAACCTAGGGAATGGCATCACGCGATCCCTCATGACTTCAACACTATAGAGCAACCTGTCCCTGTCCCCAGGGCAGCCAGACACATCCACGTCCCTGACCTTGCCCAGAGTGCGAGCTATCCTGGAGGCCCTGTCCAGGGACTCCCAGTCTCCGTGAAGTCGGTAGAGTGCCCTCCCCACCACAACGTACTTCCTTATCTCCACCCTGGCGTCGTGAACTTCCTCCTCGCTCCTCCCCGTGAGCCTGCGGAACTCCATGAGGTGGGCGTTGGCGTACTCCTCAGGCCTCACCTAGGTCTCCCCCCACCAGTGAGTTGATCTCCTCCTGTACCACCTTGAAGTCCCTCCCGGTGTCCACGGTGACTCCTCCCTTGTCCGAGGCGAGGGACCTCATGTTATTCAGATACCTCTCCAGGTATTGCCTGAACCCCTGGTACAGATCTCCGTTCACACAGAGGTCGACTCCCGAGCTCAAGGGGTCAAGTACTCCCTTCTTCCTTATGATCCTCTTCATTATTTCCTCTGGCGGGGCGATCAGGGCTAGGGTCAGTTCAGGCCTCGGCAGTGCCCTCAACACCCCCTCCATCCAGTTCCTCTCCAGTCCCCTGGTCAGGCCCCACGCCATCAGGGTCAGAACGTACCCGTCGGCTAACGCTACGAACCCAGACTCCACGGCCGGTTTGACCAGGTTCTCGACTTGGTCCGCCAGGTCGGTCACGTAGGCTAGGAACAGGGTCCTCCTCTGAAACACCACGTCCCTCTTCTTCCTGGCTATGGCCTCGCCCAGTAACTTGGACATACCCAACCCGAAGGTTATAACTCCGTAGCCCTGTTCCTCTAGGTAAGTCCTTATCCCCTCGGCGTGTAGTGTTCTCCCCGAGCCCTCTACGCCCTCCACCGCGACTATCTTACCCACTAAGTAACTCACCTACCCTCCTCCTTATCTCGATCTGTACCTCCCTGGGTGTCCTCTCCCCGTCCAGTACCACGAACCCCTCCTCCGTGGCTAACCTATCGTATACCTCCAGGAGTAGACCTTGATACTTGAGGAAGCCCTCCTCCGGGTCCAGCCCGGGGAACACGTCCGCCCCTGCCTCCGCTGGTTTGACCGTCTTCCTCCCAGCCTTGAGCCTGGCCAGTGCAACCTGGGGGGTGACCCTTATGAAGAAGGTGATCGTGGGCCTCACGGCGAAGGAGTACAGTTCCTTCACCCACTTCAGGTCCACACCCCTGACCGTATCCCTGGCGTAAGCCGTGTATACGTACCTGTCTGACACCACGTGGAAACCCGAGGAGATCATGGGGTGTATGAACCTCTCGTACCTGTCCGCGAAGTCTGTTGCGTGTATTAAGCTGAAGGTGAGCGGGGTCAGGGCGTTCTTCTTCTTGGCCTCCTTGATGACCTCGTGGATCCACTCCGAGGAGTTCCACTCGGTCAGGTAGGCGTCACCCCTCATGGATAGCCAGTCCCTCAGGAGCCTGGCCTGGCTCGACTTGCCTGAACCATCTATCCCCTCGAAGGCTATGAGCATCAGTGACCACCCAGCGGGTTCTCCTGAATCAACTTCCTCACTACCTCCCCGGTCTCCCTTAGTCTCCCCTTGTCCATGTCCACTCCCAACCTCCTGAGTTCTTCTCCCTTCACCTTGCCCGACGCCGCCCTGCATATGCCGGCCACGAGTCCTATCTCCACCTGGGTGAACCCGGGGAAGAGTACCTCCTGTAGGATGTCGAAGCACTCCCTGAAGGGGTTCCTCCTCCCGGTCCACATGATCACCTGGGACAGGAGGGAGGCGTAACCTGCCCAGGTAGACCCGGTCCTCTTCTCTCCCTCCAGCTTCACGTCCCAGGGAGGCTCCACGTTGAACCCCCTGGTGAAGGCGTCGACCCAGGAGTCCCTCATCTCCTCCGTAGAGTTCATCTCCTTACTCATGAGTTTCCCCTCTCTCATTCCCAGTTCAGAGATGAAGATGTACTGTGGGTTGGTCATGTTCACTAGCTCCTCCACCACCAGGGAGGCTGCCGGGATGGTCACGGCCCTCTCCTTCCCCATCCCCGGGAGTTTGGCCAACTCCTCAGGAGAGAGGGACCAGAACCTCTTGACCATCTTGTTCACCTCACCCACGGCCAGCTTAAAACCGTGAACGTGGTTGAAGGACAGACCTCTCATCTTCATGGCGTACCTTCCCATTGACCTTACGTTCCCCCCTGAGCCCACGAGGACGGGGGGAAACCTGGAGGGGAGGGAGTAGAGGTAGTTCCTTATCTCCCTCCTGATCTCTCCCTGGTCCCTGAAGGCCTTGGAGAGCCTAAGACCTCCCAGGGGGAAGTGAAAGACCTTCTCCAACTCCCTGTTGCTGACGTAGACCACCTCGAGGGACCCCCCGCCCAACTCGAAAACCAACGCCTCGGAGATGGGTAGGGAGTTCACCGCACTGAGTGCCGCCAACCTCCCCTCGTCCTCCCCCGAGATGATCTTCACCTCCCTCCCCAGTGCCCTGGAGAGCTCCTGGGCTACCTCCTCCCCGTTACTGGCGTACCTGAAGGCACTCGTCCCCACCGGGATGACCTCGTCCACTCCCCTCCTCCTCAGAACCTCCCTGAACTCCCCCATCACTGAGACGGCCAGCTTCACCTTCTCATCCCTTATGGGCTTGCCCTCGTCCACTCCCTCCCCCAACCTCACGAACCTCTTTATGCTCCCCAGGAGCCTGAAGGTGTTGGGAGAGAACCTCTGATATAGAGATAGCCTGACGGAGTTGTAGCCTAGGTCAACCACGGCAGTGAAGGGCATTCAGATCAGCTTCAGCACCTTCTGGTTGAGCAACAACTCCAGGCTTGTCCTGTTCTCCAGGGGGTCGTGCTCCACCACCACCACTCCTCCCTTCTTTACGTCCACTTCCGATCCCGTTAGAGCCTTCACGAGGGCTGAGAGGGAGGGCATGTGACCCACGACCAGGGCGACTCCCTGGTGTTCCTTGAGCTTGGCCACCAGGGGAGAAGGGTCGGAGTTGGGGAGCAACTCATCCAGGGTCTCCACCTTGAGTTCCTCCAGCCCCATCTCGTCCAGGATGGTCTCAGCTGATTGGACGGCCCTGAGCATCGGACTGGAGAGGACTACGTCAGGCTCCAGGCCCATCTCCTCCAGGAAGGAGGCCACCCTCCTCATCTGCTTCTGGCCCTTCTTCACGAGGGCCCTCTTATCGTCCTCTACTCCGGGGGCCTCGGGCTCGGCCTCGCCGTGTCTCACGATCACTATTGTTGTCATGAGGGTGAGATTGAAGGGGAGCATAAAAGCTTGATCGTTACCGTGCCCCGTGGGGGAGTTCATCGCTTATCCTGACTCCGCTGAGTTCCCGTAGCTCAGGTTGGTTGAGACCGTTGAGGAACCTCGGGCAAATTTGAAGTGATCCATAAAGTAGTGTCACAAAAGTTAAATAGCCTCAACTCCCTCCTAAGCACGTGAACGACAGATACATCCACCCGATAATCCTGAACAACCCGATACGCTCGCTGGTGAATCCCAGGGGAAAGGTAGTGTCCAGGTTCTCCCAGTTCGTACAACAGGGAGGGAGGATCATGGATCTCGGGTCCGGGCCCGGATACTTCGTCCCAGCACTGTCCAAACTCAAGGGGGATGGGGTTCTACTGATCACCGACCCCGACATCAGGGCCCTGGAGAGGATGAAGGGGAGGGATGAGGACCTTTTGGTCTTCCAATCCTCGGCCTCCTTCCTCCCCCTTAGGGACGGGAGCCTGGACTTCGTGTTCTCCAACCTGGTTCTGTGCTGTCTCCTGGACCATGAGGGGGCAGTCCGGGAGTTGAGGAGGGTTCTTCGCAAAGGAGGAAAGGCGTACTTGTCGGTGACGAGGTTCAAGGGCAGGGATCCACGGGGACTCTCGAGGGAGGAGTGGGAGAGAGTGCTGTCCAACTTTAAGGTATTGAGGCGCGGAGAGTCCCTGAACGAGAGGTGGGCTGTCGTCCAGGTGGAGTGACCTCTGGGTAGTTTCGGGCCCACACCATGTAAGCCTAATCCTGGAGGAGGTGTGGGTAGCTCGTGGGGAAAGGTCCGAAACTCGTCACACCCCTGACGCCGAGGCGACCTTTATCGTCGTGGCTGGAAATGCTCAGGTCAGCAGTAGTGCGATCTCTGGTTAGGTATAACCTGAATACAACAGTTATGGGACTTTCCCTTACAGCAACTATGGGATTTCTCGTTAAGTGTACCCTTGAAGTCAAGGCAAAATCTAATTACTGCTGTAAAGAATTATTGTAAAGGTACCTTATCATGTAACCAAGGTTTTGTTACTTCCACAAATAATTCTTAATAACTGCTAACTTTGAATGTTGTGAAAGAGCAGATCAACTTAACACAATCTCCTTTACTCCCTTATCCATCCATCCTTAACGCGTTTTAATCCTCTAATTCTCTCTAATACTTTCCTCCTCTTTTCCTCATAAATATTCAGCTTATCGCATAATAATTTACCTTCATAAAAGGCATCTATTATCACTGTATTAAATTCCTCTATCTCTTTATCAACCTTTTCTTTTTTATAAAAGTGGAGTTGTATTGCATCAGTGGGAGGAAATTTCGGAAGATCTTTCCCTATAACTAAAAGGTCGTAATCACTGTATATTTTGAAATCTCCTCTTGCCCTGGAACCGAATAATATCACAGTGTAATTTTTACTGCATAGGAAATTAACATAGTCCTTGAACTGTTCTTCCTCTTCCTTGTAAATCTGTAAAAGGTCAGAGAATAGATAGTATTTCTTCCATGCATCTGACACACTTCTCACCCTCACTCCTTCCTAATTCAATAATTTCTTCCTCTGGATGCCTAGAGCCTAAGTATATAAAAGATAAGTAATCTGCACAATCCAATATTTTATCACTCAAATTAATTTTCTTAACCTTCTCCACCTCCTTTAACAATCTCTTTATAGAATGAGTGTAAATAATAGCGCCTGAGGCCTCTACTAAAATTCCTTTCAATTTCAGCTCTACGGCGATCTCGGAGTGAAAGCAAGCTTCAGGATAATAGCCCTTCTCCAGCAGAAGATATGCGACTTCCTTATCCTTGTCACTCTTCTCAAACCATTTTGCCATACTTAAAGATAGAATCACAGATAAAAAGTTCTATGCTCAAATGATATGACTTGAATGAAAGTATGAACAGCAAGTTTCGTTACTGGGCGATTCAGGGCTCCTTTGCCATTTCTATTTGTTTCTATAGAATGAAAGTGACTTAATTCATCCTACATTAGTACAAGAAGAGGGGACGAGCGCTAGGCCATCCGTGAGGTGTACAATCACGTGGTGACCGCGCTCCTCCTTGAGGTAGTTGGGGAGGACGCGCCATTAAATGAATGAGATGGAGAGGAGGGTCCTGGAGGAGGAGAGGACCTCCCCCAGGTACACCAGGTACATGTTCCTGAGGGGATTCAGGTTATCCCTCGGGGGGATCGTCCCGCCGGGAGGCAAGATAGCCTCCTATGTGAAAAGGGATGAGGATAAACGAGTATACCCATGAGGGCTTGACCCCTAACCGTGAACCCCGCAACGTGAAGCAGGACTCAACAAGTTGAAGCGAGCCGAGAAGTTCACACCTTGAGTTTCAGGTAGCCGAAAGAGGTCATGATCCTCAGCACGGCCGAGGTCAAGAGGAGGTACTCCACTCCCCTCTCCAGTCCCAGTATGGGTTCTACCCCCATGAATATGGCGCTCGATATCAAGGATCCTACCACTCCCCCTAGTCCCTGTACCAAGGAGTAGACGCCCAAACTCATCTTCACGTCCTCCTTGGTGGAGGAGTCGTAGAGGTAGCTGACGTAGGCTGTGGAGCCCAGGAGCGACGTGAGGCCGGCCACGGGCTCGACAGCATATATCACGAAAATGTTAGGTGCGAGGGCGTAGGCCAGCGGAAAGGTGGCCAACAATATCCTTCCCAGGAACATGGAGAACCTCCTGTTCCTGTCCACGAGTCTCCCCACCCTGTTCCTTAGGAATAGCGTCGAGATTCCCCCTATCACGCTTATCACTGCGACGTTGAAGTAGGTCATGTGGAATATGTAGACCTGGGCCACGGGGAAGAGGGGCCAGGCGAAGGACCAGACCACGGTGAACAGGAAGGAGATGAGGAAGAACCTCAGTAACTTCCTCGAAACCCTGGGTCTCCTGGCTGGATCCTCAACGTCCACGTCCGTCCTCTGCCCAAGGAAGGCACAGGAGAGGGTTATCGCCCCAGTCAGGGCGAAGGGTATCCTTATTAACGAGGTGGAACTCCCCACGAATATTCCCGCCAGCAACGTGGACACCAGTTGACCGAGGGTGGAGTAGACCGTGTATTGGGACAACGTCACTCCTCTGGCAGTCGCACTCAACCTTTCCATGATCAGGTTCCATCCCATCAGCGAGATGCCCAGTCCTAGCTCAGCGGTGAAGTAAGTTAAGGTGTACAGGGGTCCTTGGAAAGGTATGAGGGCTAGGACTATCCAGGACACCCCGGAGACAAAGTTACCCCACAGCAGTAGGGACTTAGCCCTGGTGCGGAGCAGTGCGGAGATGAACTGGGCCAGGGCAGTGAAGAAAGTTGAGGCAGAGCTTATGAGACCCAGGTACTCACCGAGGATCCCAGAGGAGACTGCGGTGAAGGAGATGAAGGGCTGACTCAAGTTGTTGGCTATCCCCTTGAGGATCGTGTAGGTTCGTAGTTCCTTGGCCATGCGTGTAAGGGAAGAGGGAGAAAATAAATAATTAGCTAGCCACCCCAACATCACATGGAGCCCTCTACGGGTTATGGAGCTCTCCGCAAACTTCTTGCTAGACGCAGTGAAAGTGAAGGATCTCTCCAGGGTCAAGGAGTCGTGTGACTCGCCTTCTCCCCACTGGGGTCTCCTCAGGTCCTCAAGGTGTACGTGAGAAGCTTACACTCCCCGGGCCTCCTCTGTCCCAGGGGACTCCAGCTGATCCCCCTCGGGTCTCTCCCCAACACCAACACCGTGGTCAGTCCCCTCTCCAGGTCCAGGGGGAACTCCACGTCCAGATTTCTCCCCAACTCCCATCTCGTCGGCCTGATGGTCTCTATGCCCTGGTAGATTCCTTGAGGAGAAACTCCCGCCACGACCTCCCCCAGTGTATAAAACCTCCTGGAGACGTTTCCGGGATGGGGCTCATCCCTCAGGACCAGCACGTGGGTGGGGGACATCACCCTGACCTTGCCCCTCATCTTGAAGACGTTGCCCTGTAACCTGGGGGTCAACACCCAGTCAACCCAGGCTGAGATCATGGTGACCACCACGAATATCCTCCTGGAGTCCCAGGCCACGGATATATCGGAGTAATTGAAGCAGGGGTCCAGGAGGGAGTCCCTGTGTCCCCAGTTGCTCTCCTCATCCTCATACAGCATCCTGTAGAGGATCCTCTTAGCCTCTCTCATGACCTGTACTCCGTCCCTCAGGACGGGTCTCCCGTAGAAGGTCATGCCTATGGACTCCTCCCCTCCGTAATAGTTGGAGGTCTTGGTGAAGTAGTATCCTGGGTGAACCCCTTCCAAATCGTAGTGGCTGAACAGGTTGTGGTCGAGCATGTATCGGGCCCTCAAGTTCGAGGTGCCGGAGTTGGCGTAATTCACGGAGGGTATCCCGTTCTCCTTCCTGAGCGAGTTCAGGTAATCCACGAGGGCTTTCGGCAGGGACAAGCCAGCTTACCGCCTTCTCTAGGCCCGGTTCAAGGTCCCGTCTCCTCGAGACTGCGAAGTGACGGGAGGGGGAGAGACCCATCGCGTATTTGGGTTTCACCCGGCTCTCGTGGAAGTGAGCTAGACGACACTTCACTTCCTCTCCGAGATCTCCCTGGAGATCCTCCCATCTATGACCTTACCTAACCTGGCGGCCCTCCTGCTGGCCGCCTCGATTGTCTCCATCATGGCGGACTTGACCAACCTCCTCTCCATGACCTTTAGCCCCGCTATGGTTGTCCCTGCTGGAGTGGTCACGTTGTCCCTGAGCTCCAACGGATGCCCCCTGTGGGTCCTCAGGTTAGCTATCGTCCCCTCCAACATGTCCAACACAGCAGAATAGGCGAGCTCCCTGGACATCCCGGAGGCGACAGCCCCTAACACCAGTCCGTCCACTAGCTCGGATACAAAGGCCGGCCCGCTGCCTACCAGGGCAGTCCAGACGTCCATGAGTTCCTCCTGTACCCAATAGGTCACTCCCACGGTCCTGAAGAGGGAGTCGACCTCCCCCCTCCTCTCCCCCTCACCGGTGAGGGCGGTGGCAGACTTCCCCACGGTGGAGTTGACGTTGGGCATTGCCCTGAACACCTCCGCCCCCCTCATGATCCTCCTGAGGGTCTCCAGCCTCACCCCGGCCATGACCGAGACCACTGTCCTCCCGATCCAGAGGTCGCTGCTCACTGAGCTCACCATCTCGGGGAAGTGTTGTGGCTTGACGCTCACCACTACCAGCTCCGAGCTCGCTATGGCCTCCTCGTTGTTCCTCGTGGCCTCTGCCCCCAGGGACTTGACCCTCTCCAGGGTTCTCTCGCTCCTACCCGTCCCAATCACCCTGTGACCTGAGGACAGGGCTGCCCTCACCAGGGCGGTCCCGATGGTCCCACTCCCTAGCACCGCTATCCTCATGGGCTCCTCCTCCCTCTTTGGGGAAATAACCGTTTCGGTCCCCTTGTCGTCCCTGGTATTACGTGCAGTGACCCCTTTAAGTGTTACATTATAACAAAGTTACATGGTCTCTGAGGGCGAAGTGATGGAGGCCCTAAACAGGGCCTACAGGGGCAAACCTGTAACTCTTGGAACTCTGAGGAGGGAACTCAAGGTTGAGGGAGACGAGATCAGGACTGTGCTAAGGGAGCTGGAGGAGAGAGGTCTCATCAGGGTCGAGAGGAACGGAAGGACCTCCGGTTACGTGCCCCAGCCCAAGATCACCGTGGAGGGCCTCTACAAGGAACTTTTGGAGGTCAGGGAGGAGATGAGGAAGGTCTGGGAGGTGGTCAGGGGGAGGAGCTTTGAACCCAAGAAGTTCGATGAGGTCTACTCCAAGGTCAAGGACAGTTTGGGTTACGCGAGGCTCTCTGACATAAGGGTGGAGATGGGGCTCAGCAGGGAAGAGTTCTACTCCAAACTGGAGGAACATCTGGAGGGGAAGTACGACCTCATTGCAGGGGGGGAGGAAGGACTGGTGAGGAAGGGCTCCGTGTACGGTATAGTGAAGAGGAGGGGTAAGTCTTGATCTGTGAGATCCCTAAGGTGGCCGTGACCACCTGGTCCTCCAGGGAGGTGAAGCTGGCCGGCCCGACCTACAGGAAGTACCTGGAGAAGGCGAGGGAGTCCCTCTCCAGGAGGGAGGTGAGCGCCATCATAGGTCAACCCGGGATGGGAAAGACCACCATCCTGAGGAGACTGGCCCTGGAGTTGGGAGACTCAGCGATCTTCCTGGACCTCGCGGGAAAGAACGGTTTCGAGGAGGAGTTCTGGGCCAAGGTGGAGGCGGAAAAGGTGAGGTCAATAGTTTTCCCGAGGCTGGAGAGGGGAGGGTATGGGTACGGTTTCCTCAAGAGGTTGATGGGCGTCAGTTTCAGGGAACACATGGAGAGGAACTGCCATAAGTTCCAGGACGTTAGGGCCAGGCTATTCTGCATGAACTACTCCAAGGACTTCGACGGGATGTTAAAGTTCCTAAGTGACGCGAGGGAGGAGCTGGGGATCTCCCTCCTGGTCGACGAGGTGAGGGAGAACCACGTACCCCAGATTCACAGGTTGATCAACTCAGGCGTGGGAGTCCCGGTCGTCATGGCGATCCCCACGGAGGTCTACAGCAGGGTCACGGACCTGGCCATCAGGAGGAGGTTGGACGAGAGCAGGATAACGTTGGACAGTGCCCTCACGGAGGAGGACATAAGGGAGATAGTGGAGACCTACTGTTCCCCCCTCAGGGAGGAGCTTTTCCCCGTGGTTCTGGAGCTCTGGAACGGGAGGGAACTGAACACCGTGAGCTCGATCCTGCAGTTCATAAGGAGCGAGGTGGAGAGGGCAGAGGCAAACTGCAATGGGGACTTGAGTTGCCTGAAGGAGGAGTTCCTCAAATCTCACACGCTGAAGGACCCAGAGGAGGACTCCAGGAAATTGGAGAAGTTGGTGAGGGACGAGCTCAACGCCATGTCCCACGACCTAGGGATAAGTTATGTACACCCAAGGGGTAAGAGAGTTGAGGTCGACGGGAAGTACGCCGTGGTGGGACTGTTCTTTCTGAGGGACGATGTGGCACACGTGGGATTGGTGAAGCTCAAGATCGATGGTTCCGGGGAGGATCAGGACCTGGAGGTCCTCTCTAAGGTCGAGAAGGTGGAACACGAGAAGAGGGAGTACCCTGTGGGAGGGAGGTTACTTGTGACCAACTCCCCAAGCCTTGACTCCCCACGTGTGACGAAGCTGTTGCTCAGTACCATGGAGGTCACCAGGATACTTCAGGGGGACTTGGACCTGTTGAGGGAGAGGATGAGGTCGATGCTGGAATTGAGGAAGTCGGAGGGAAGGGAACAGGCGATAGCTTAAATTTGCTGAATAGTTCTCAATGTTTTGAAAAACTTTATTTACATATTCATTCTCCGTGGTAGTGGGTACCCCTGTTCCTAATCAGGGATGAGACCCTTAGATTAATGAGTAGCTCAGCGGAAGTCAAGGTTTATGAAGCGGAGAGGCCGGGGCGAAATTGTTCAGTTGAGGTTAACCCTTCACTCGGTATTCGCCGGAAATCGACCGGGAGATTATCGAGGATATGGAATCCTAATCGACTCTATGGGGAGGTTCGACTGGGCGTTGAGATGACCAAGTTTCCTTGAGGTTTAAGACACGGTCCAGAGTTAATCTGGGCCCTCATCGTAGTGGTGTAAATTGAGGTGCGTGAAGCGATTCAAAGCTTAACCCTTGACAGAGGGGGACCATCCCTCCCAAGTCTCAGGGATGTGAGGTCCTCTACCAACTTCATATTTATAAGTGCCTAGCCCTTCAATCCTAAATGTATCTATCAACAGGTGATCCAGTTGATAAGAGTGACCACTACCTCAACCGAAGCTGAGATCCAGGAGAGAGGCGCGTACCTGACCCACTTCAGGTTTAAGGGCAAGGACATCGTCCTCCCAGGAGCCGAGAGACAGACTAGGGGAGGCATGGCCTTACTTATCCCTTTCGCCAACAGGGTGAGGGGAGGGGCTTACCAATGGGACGGAAAGACTGTAACGCTTCTACGTAACTACTGGTTATTTTTAATCACTTCTAAATATCGTTTTGACAAGTTGTGTTTATATAGTATCACCGAAGTAGTTTTTATTGATGATCCCCCTAACTGATGACGGGCACTGCTCACGAGGTTTGGGGAGTAATAAAGTGTGGATGGGAGGGTAGCGGTGTTTCCCTCGACTAGCCCCAATGAGTTAAGGGTGACCGTTATGATCCCTTAAGAGGGGTGCCCGTGGTGGAATTAGAAGTAATTAAAAAGGAAAAGTTACGCCACGGGTAAACACCTACGAGTTACCCAGGAACAAGGAGGGAAACGCCATACACGGACTGGTCATGGAAAAGGAGTGGACTGTGGGCTGAATCCTTTCTCACGTTAATAGAAATCTTTTTATATCTGTTTATAACAAATTTTTGTTGATAAATAATGATCTCTCACACCGATGTGGGCTATGCCCAAAAGGGTGGGAGTGATC
>Ga0081474_120035_pt1 | contig 14617 bp, 15 predicted proteins | sample OneHunmetagenome_2_FD_70978 | JGI IMG/M metagenome (GOLD analysis project Ga0081474, IMG submission 70978) | Ferrous microbial mat communities from One Hundred Spring Plain, Yellowstone National Park, USA v2 (version 2) | ecosystem: Environmental > Aquatic > Non-marine Saline and Alkaline >... | reverse complement strand
GCAGATTAGAGGTTGCGTGTAAGTGTTGTAAAGCTTACACGCCGAAAAAGAAGAGTATGAAAGAAACAAGCACACTATGAATAAAACCGAGCTTCGAAAGCTCGCTTTGGACTTAAGAAAGAAGAACCCAGAGTTTCAAGCGCTACTCTCTCAAGTTACCCAACAAGTAGCGGAGAGATTCTACCAAGCTAGGGAGCGCTTCTTCGATGGACTTGCGAACAAGCCCAAGAAAAAGAAGCCGCACAAGTTTTTGTCCTTGGTGTACCCTCAATCTGGCTGGAGGCTTTGTAACACGAGGGAAGCTGGTCTTGGAAAAAACAAAAAGAAAAAGGCTCGTCTCTACCTGAGCAAAATCGGTCTTTGATAATCCACAGGGTGTTTCCAGAAAACCAAGTGTGTGTCAAGCTTTATCCTTCAGACAGAATCCACGTTTCTTGGTAGAAGAAGCCGAAACCCAAGAGCAATCATCGAAGGAGCCCAAAAAAGCGGTGGGTGTGGACCTAGGGATCACAAGGCTTGTAACACTCTTCGACAGTCGCGTCTTACAAAACCCAAAACCGCTTGAGCGCTCTCTTGAAAGAATCGGTGTGCTACAGAGTGTCAAGAAAAAAAGGTTTCTTTCAAAGAACTGGCTCAAAACAAAGACTTGCGAAGGAGCACGAACATGTTAAGGATTTTAGACGTGACTCTTCAAACTCGGAGCACTACTCACACAGGAGTACGACCTCTTAGTGCTAGAGGACTTAGACACCGAGGGCTTGATCCAGAAAGGGGTAACCAGAACAAGAAGGATGAGGCTCTACGACTCATCGTTTTCAGAGTTAAGAAGGTGCCTGGAGTGGGTGTTCCAAAAGCAAGGGAAAACAGTGCTCGCTGTATCCGCCTACAACACTTCACGCGAGTGCTTCCTGTGTGGTGGGATCAACAAGGGTTTAACACTGGAGGACAGAGTGTTCCACTGCCCCCACTATGGTTTCACCTTGGACCGGGATCTTAACGCTTCTCTTGTTCTCCTAAAAAGAGCAGGGTGGGAGCCACCCGCTGTGCCTGAGAAGCTTCGCCCAATACCTCCCCTACCCTCCCTAGGGTTAAAAAAGAGGAGGCAAGGTGGGGCTATGAAGCAGGAAGCTCCGCCAGGCGGGGTAGCTCACACTTCCTCTATGAGTGACATACAAAAAAGGGAAATCAAAAGCGTTGTAGACGCGAGTTTGTTGCTAAAGCCAGGTAAAGTCACAATCGTGACTTGGGACTTGGAGGACGAAGTTAAAAACAATGTCAAAATACGTTTTGTGCCGTTGTGGAAGTGGTTGCTCGGTCAATCGGAAAGCAGATAATATCGAGTTGGCAATAAGTATGGAAATAAGTAGAACCGTAATCGGAGAGCAAACAAATCGGTTATTGTTGGCAGAACAAAACTTAATACCGTGTTATTAGATTCACACAGAGTTTGAAGGACTATCACGTCTGACAACGTGGTTCGAGCTTTGAAAACCATGTTGATCAGACACTTGAAGCCCTTTTGATTCTTGGTTACTACGTGAAACAAGGGATTTCTATAACATCCAACAAAATCTTTGAACTCCTCCTATGTGGAGAGGTACGATGTGGGTGGCAAGTATGAACGCTTATCTGGACATCGTTGCACGAACATTTTAAGTCGGTCGTTTAAGCTTGAGTGTTAAAAAAGAATGTGACCTTTTGCTTTTGGAAGATTTGGATAAAATCCAAAATGGCGAGACAAAGAGCGAGCTGAGGCTCTACGACTGCTCGTCCTCCGAGCTGAGAGTGGTGTTGTAGTGGAGGTTCGAGAAGAGTGGGAAAGGTGTGCTCGCCGTCCCAGCGTATAACGCCTCCCACGAGTGTTTCTGGTGTGCGGGGTCAACAAGGATTTGATTCTTGAAGAACGAGTCTTCCGCTGTCCCCACTGTGGTTTCACTTTGGACGGGGATCTCAACGCTTGACTGGTGCCCTTAAAAAGGCAGGGTGGATGCCCCCCTTACCGCTAGGTGTGCCGTGGAGCTCCACCTTCTGGGGCGGGGTAGTTGGCCTAAGAGAGTGTGCGCACTAGCATGGGCACGTTTTTGGAAAAGCTCCGGCCGTGCCTCAGATCCCTCGGGGAGTAGGGGGGTGTGAGGATCGCGATCGAGCCGCTATGCAGGTATGATACACACCTCATCAACACGGTTGACCAAGGCGTTGAGCTCATCCAACAGATTGAACATGAAAACGTTGGGCTGCTTCTAGACACCTTTCACATGAATATCGAAGAGAAATCGCTGGGGGACGCCGTCAAAAGAGCGGGCGACCTACTTTTCCACCTGCAGGTGTGCGAAAACGATCGTGGTCCACCCGGAAGCGGGCACATCAACTGGGATGAACTAGCGCTTTCACTTTCCCATACGAACTATGATGGGTGGATATCGCTTGAGTCCTTCACGCCCTACTTCGAAGGATTCTCCGAAATGATGCACAGCTTTCGCCCACTTGCGAAAACTCAGGACGAATTCGCTAGGAGTTCGCTAAACTATCTAAAAGAAAAATTTTTGACTAGAGCATGATGGTGTGCGAGTGAGGCTTAGCGTTGTGGTGGGTTCCACAAGGCGAATCGGTGCTTCGCACGGCGCCCACCACCCAAGGGATGTACCCACATCCTTTAGGGATTCAAGTGTTTTGCGGGGGGATAAGAAGAGGTCCTATCTTGGGGCTCGAGGCTGTGGTGGTTGTCCTCTCTATGCTTTTGGTTTAAGCCACCCACCCGCACATGTGTAGAAGAACCTTGAAGTTTCTCAGGCTGCTCTCAGTCGGTGGGAGCCCGTCTCTGAGCTGAGTGTGTTAGAAGGAGTGGATGTCGAGGAAGGTTTTCGGAAGCAAGGCTAGAGTTTGGGGTGAGCCACGCGCGGGAGCACTTCGTCATAGCCGTGGACAAGAGTGTGGTGAAGTATGGTGGTAGGAGTCGACCCATCTACGTCTGTGTGGCTGCTGTGGACGCTGAAACTAGACACCCAATGTTGTTCGAGGCTTCACTCACCGACGAGGACCACGGGCAGCCCCCAGGTTTCCCCAGAGGCTGAGAAGAATGTGTCTCCGTTAGTAACCCCGTGATCCTCACAGATCGTGGACCCTGGTACCGCTACTCGGTTAGGAGGGTTGTCCGGTCTTTGAGACACCAAAAGACTCTACAGGGTTTCTTAGCCCAAAGGTTTTGTACGCGTGGCTTTTGAACCTGGCTCTTCCGACCGCTTCCCGCTACCATGGTGCGCGGCCTATTGTAATCACAGGGTCACAGAGGCACCTCTTTCTCAGCTTCCGTAGGAACCTGAACGCGTCTGCGTTGTAGCGTGAGTGAAACATCAAACCAAACGGGTTGTCTAGTATACGCGTCAACACCAACCTGCACGTATAGTGGTTGGCCACCACACTCCACCACTGACTCATCCACTGCGGTAACCGAGTATTCGCGGGGTCTAGGGTGGAAGCTAGTTTCGTCTCAACATTCCTCGTCCACTCTTCGATGCTCGACTCGAGATGGGTTCAGAGAGTAGACTAAAGAAGCTTGAGGCCTTTCTAAGACTTAAACTAAAGGCGTTGGGGAGCACAGCCGTCATCTTAAGCTTGTGAGAACCTCTTCTTGTTTCTTACAAATTTGGATTCTTGTAGAAGACGAGTGTGTCCATGTGCGGGTTGCACGGATCTCCAGCAATCTGCCTCGTGTAGTCTCGTCGTGTTTAAGCCTTTTAACGGTTTCAAAACTTTTAAGGCGGTGGTCACTGTAACTCGAAACCTTAGGTTGAACCTCTGGGTAATTATCAGGGGTATCCGCGCTTCGCGTAGCAGGGGATTCGCGTCTGCGTGTGGAGGTGGCGGGGCCACCGTGACCCGTGAAGGGGATCGAGCCCGGTGGGGAGGCAGGAAGCCCCGTCCGCTTCGTGAGGGCGTGGTAGCTCACTAAATCTCCACTGGTAAAATTGGGGATGGGTTGGGTGTGTTTCCCGTGTGTTTGAGGGCTTTAGAGGCTCTTTAGGGCTTCTGCTGGTTGGAGTCTAGAGGCCCTCCAAGCTGGGATAACTCCCGCTAGAGCGGATATCCCCACTGCGAGTCCGATGCCCAATAATATGAGGGGTGGTGTTATGGCTGGTGTTATCCGCAGGGAGGTAGTTGGACCACCACCAAACGTTGCGCTCCCCATACCGCCGGGCGCTCCCGCGCGTGTGAACCGACCGACACCCGCCGCGGTGAACCCTCTGACCGCGAATAGTGAAGTGAGAAAATATGAGATGATACTTCCCACACTCACGCCCACCACTCCTCCAATCAGGCCTATCATGATGGCTTCAAATAGGAACATGGTCATTATGGTTCTACCCGTGTATCCGAGCGCCTTGAGTATGCCAATCTCCTTTGTGCGCTCTGTTACAGAAGTGAACATTGTGGTCATGATGCCTGTAAAGGCAACTATAAGTGAGATTCCGCCGATGGAGGCAAGGAGGGAGCCGACGCTTCCGATCACTGATGTTATTGTGTCCACGACTGAGCTTACAGCTAGTACGCGATAATTTGATCCTAGGAGGCTTTCAACATCGCTCTGCACTTGGGCTACCGCCTGAACACTCTTTGCCACAATCATCACGCCCGAATAGTCACCTGAATGGGTAAGCGCTTCGCCTTCTTGGAGTGGTACAACAAGCCCTTCGTCTGGGTCTATAAAGAAGCTCTGACCATATTCTGCATAGATCCCCTTGACAACGAAGGACACTTGCCTTGTGGATGATGAGGAAGGGCTTTCTCCGAATCCTGTGAATCCTCCGCCAGAAGCAATACTCAAAGTAATGACTTGGTTGACGCTTATATTGGGTGCCCCCGGAATGTTAGGGTGGGCCACATAGTAGCCTACATCCGCTGCGTTCAGCTCGTCCCCGGTGGGTGTGCTCCCCGTTTGGAGGGTTAATCCAGGGAGGATGTAGCGTAGGTCGGCGATGTTGAGCGCCACTATCTGCACACTCTGCGTTTGACCAGCCACTTTGATGGTTCCGCTGAGCAGGTAGAATGGTACAACCACGCTCACGTTGGGGATCCGCTCTATTTGTGGAAGGGTTAGCTGGGTGATTGTGGCGCCCCTAGCGGGTGTTACCACTATTGTTGTGGCGCCCAGCCTGTTGAGTTCGGAGGTAATCGAACTACTGAATCCTTGGGTTGCACCCAGTAGGGCTACTATTGTAGCGGGTCCGATCACGACTCCGATTATTGTGAGGATGGCTCTCAGTTTCCTATCGGTGAGGGCGCGGAAGGCATACCTTACTAGGTCTGGAAGTCGCATCCGGGTCACCCTACCCCGATGTTCTAGCTCTTCGAACGTAGATCACTAATACAACCACCGCGACGCCCACGATAACTAGGATGAGAAGTGGTCCAATTACTGAAGGTGTCGAGCCGCTCTCGGTCGCCACTGTGGGCGGCGTGAATGTGGGTGGTAGATCTACACTCGTGTTCGGCTGGCTTACTATAAACGCTTGGCCATAGTCGTTGATATAACTTAGGCTTACCCCCAACACGGCTTTAGTTGGATGCCCAGTGTAGTTCAGGGTTAGGCTGAAGGGTGTTGGGCTGTCGGGGGCCACTTGGCCCACATACGTGGAGGTGTTGCTCATGACGCCTTGCTGGGTGTAGAGTGTGGCGTAAACGTAGAGGTAGTTCGCGTTTGCATTACCTTCATTAATAAGTGTTCCAGTAACCGTGAGCGAGCCAGGCGTGGTTGCCACTTGGAGACCCTGAACAATCATGTTCACCCTGCCCACCACGATGAAACCTGGCTCGAAGAGCTGGGTGGCGGTCTCGCCCGATTCTTCTTGGTAGGTTAAGCTGAGCTGAGCTGTGTACGCTCCCTCCCCCACACTTGGCCCCGCTGCGACTTCCACGTTTAAGGATGCGCTCTGATTGGGTGCTAACTCATCCGCCACCGAGCCCGTTGTTGTGAGTGCGGCGAGCCCCGAACTGGAGGGAAGGCTTATTGTGTACTCAACGTTGTACACAGGCTGTTGACCCCTATTTACAACGCTAAACGTGATGTTCGAGACTGAGCCAACCCACACATCCACGTTGTCTTCTTGCACTACGAGTGGGCTCAGGGGGCTGTACACCTCGACTGCTACGGGTAGGTTGCCGCTTATAAGGAGGCCGCTTGGTGTATAATACGAGACCCCCACCTCCACTTGGTAGACTCCTTGGTAGGCGTTGGGCTCTGAGCCAAGGCTGACCCTATAGGTGAGTGATTGACTAGGGGGAAGCGTTAACCCATCGGCATAGTAGGTTGAATTCGAAAGCACTAGCAGGGTTGGAGGTGCAGTAATACTCAGCGTTGGCGAATACACGCTCTGGTTACCCGTGTTGGTTAGCACTATGCTGAGGTTGGAAACCCCGCCGAGTGGGATCATGCTGCCATGCACGGACACGTAAAAGGGGAGGGGTTCTGGTGGTAGTACGCTCACACCCAGAAGAGCCTGAGCGCTGCCCTGATACCCGTAGGCGTTTGTGTAAGTTGCTTTAACATCGATGGCTAGCGGTAAATTTTGGGCGGAAGGGGACACATACACGATTGCTCCAACCGTCGTGGATTGATTTGGCCCCAGGTAGCTGATCGGTGCGGGCTGGGTGACTACGCTCGCATACTGCGACTGTGTTGTGATTTGAACCTGTAAGTCGTAGGCTGAGCCGCTCCCATAGTTTAATATTGAGATGTTGAGCGGGTTCTCCCTACCCGCAGCTAGGCTGGGGGTTAGGGTGTGGAAGACCAGTTGAACGCTGCCTTGGATGCTGACAGTGGCGGCTGCGTCCTCGTAGTAATTCTGCGAAGTGTTGTTTGTGTTGGTGTGCCATGTGAGTGTGAGGGGCAGGGAGTATGTGCCTGGTTTAAGGGTTGGTGAGAGGTCGAGGAAGAATGTAACCGTAGCGGACTGATACCCTCCAACTTGGCTCAGCGTTGAAGATACGCTTTGGGATCCCTGGGTTGAGGTGAATCCTGCGGGGAGGCTGAGTGTGACCACGAGGTCCTGCGCCGTGTAACCCACTAAGCTCAGTAGGTCAATCGTGAGGGGGACGTCGCTTTCGCCTGGTGTGGGGAACTGGGGTGAACTCTGCGACCCCCAGCCAGCGTTCACAACCTGAAACGCGTTCTGGTATTGTGCGGCTTGGGCATTCGTGGATGCCGCCTGAGCAGCTAGGAGGATAAGTAGGGCTATGGTCAAAGCGAGAGCTAGAGCTGCCTTGTGCGCCGTCACGCCTCTTCGACCCCGACTATTTGGCCGTCCCGCATATGGACTATCCTCTCAGCATGCTTAGCTACGTCGGGGTTGTGTGTCGCGACCACGAGCGTTTTACCCATCTCCTTGTTCAGTGAGTCCAAGATCTCTAATACTTGGTTTGTATCGCTTGTGGATAGGTTACCGGTTGGTTCATCTGCGAGGATTATGGGTGGATCACCTATCAGAGCTCGTGCTATCGCGACACGCTGCTGTTGGCCTCCCGAGAGTTCTAAGGGTTTACGATTGGCCTTTGATTTTATACCCAGCTCATCTAGTAGTCTTTCAGCCAGCATCCTCCTTCGCTTTGGGGGTACACCTCTTACAACAAGTGGCAGTTCGATGTTCTCTATGACATTCATGCGGTTGATGAGGTTGAACGACTGGAATACCATACCTATCTTCGTGTTCCTAATGTTTGCCAGTTGCGTGTTTGATGCCCGAGTTATGTCTGTGCCGTCAATGATTATTCGCCCTCGGCTGGGTCTGTCCATTGCGCCCATCAGGTTCAGAAGCGTGCTTTTACCCGAACCAGAGGGACCCATTATGGCAACATAGTCACCGCTCTCTACTCTGAGGTTAATATCCTTTACGGCAACCACTTCTGCCTCCGTCCCCGCGAGATATATGCGTGTTACCCCCTCGAGCACCACCGCATCCTTGTCAGGTACCACTTGTTGTCACCTATTCTAGTAGACTTTACCTTCAGAGGTGGGTGCTGGCGGTCTAATGGTTACTAGACCCGCAAGACTGATTATTATACCCGCTATCCCCAAGGCGAGCCCCAAGTCTTCGAAGAGTATTGATGTTCGAAACGCTTGAAAACCCGCTCGCCTAGGGAATCCTTTGGACGAGCCTGAGAAACCCCCGGTAGAGGTGGTGTTGAAGTGGAATGTAGGCTGGGCACTGCGGCCTACGATGGCTGCTCTGATGATCGGGTTGAAGATTACAAGAATGATTAATCCAGCGGCGGCTGTGGCTAAACCCACGTACGCCACGAGTTTACTCATTATCGATCACCGATATATCGATTATCGACAGATATATAAAGCCTTGCAATTGGTGATGATGTATGGCTAGAGACCTGAATAACCAAGCGAAGTGCTCCCAGTCCGAAGACAAAGAGATTGTGAACGAAGCACGCAAGCTCTGGAAGGCCACAAGAATAGGGCATATAAAGCTTGGGCTGTTAAGATATCTCAGCCAGAAGGATGCTCATGGTTACGAGCTGATAAGGGAGCTCCAGGCGAGAACGGGGGGATTCCTCTCACCCGTAGCGGGAAGCGTCTACCCAATTCTCCGCGAATTCGAACTGAAGGGCTACATAACGGGAACCTGGAAGACAACGAAGGGGGGGAGAAAGGTTAAGGTGTACACCCTCACGCAGCGAGGCAAGAAGCTTCTCGAAACCCTGGACGAGTTGAGATGGGAGTTCATCAGCAGGAAAAGGCGTAGCTTGGAGAAGATTGTGCGCGAACTGAACATCGAATTCGAACCCCTCATACCGTCGGGTGGCGGGCGTATGAGGATGATGGGGTCTTGGTGGTTTATCAGCCTCATACAAGACGCCCTTAAGGAGAAAGACCCACAAAACAGGTTGAAGTTGCTGGGGGAGATAAACGAAATGTTAGATAGACGTATAAACCAGCTTACCAGCATCAGGAAAACCCTAGAAAGAATTATCCTCGACCAAAGCAGACTCCCAAATACATAATTAAACAGGCTCTAAGCGTCTTTTAGACCGAGATCCCCGAATTGTGTAGCCCAAGCCCTGTCTAAATACAGTCCCAGATGAGAGCTTGTGTATTCCTCGCTATAGAATAATTCGCTCAACGCAGGCGTGTTTTCACTAATAGCGACGTGCCTCAAGCTTTGTGACCCAAAGTGCGTGGCTGCAAAATAACAGGTCTCAGGGAGAAGAGCCGAGAATATCCTTTCATACTTAATGATTAGAGAATTTAGCCGACGAATGTGTTACAACCAGTTCCTCATCAAGGAGAAGTTATTCTGCTCGAAGGGTAATAGGATAGAGGTATTTCTTATGTGGACTTTGTTGATAAGAGGGTAACGAGAGGGTGGTGTCTCAGCACTCTATTGCGGATTTGGTTTAGTTCGGTGATGGTAGAATATTACAAATTATTCTACATGCAAAGGGTATCGCTATTGTCAGAAATGAAAATTGCCGTAAAATGTGCGTGTATAGGTGGTGGCTGTAAGGCTGTTTTAATACCTAGGTTGTTTGGTTTGGCATTCCAAACCTTTAAGTTAATCTTTGGATTAGTATTCCTGATATGGTGGGGTTAAGGGAGATCACTGAGGAGTATGTGGGGGGTCTACGTTTCGTTAGGGAGGTTCCTCGGGGGTTCAGGTTGAATCTGTCCACTCCGGATATAACGGTTGTGGTTGGACCGAGGAGGGTTGGGAAGACTTTCCTCATGCTTAAAGAGGTGATGTCGCTTCTGAGCTCGGGAGAGAATGCGGTCTACTTGTCTTTGGATGACCCCTTGTTCAGGGGTTTGGAGGCTAGGAAGCTCGCCGAGATGGTTAGGTCTGAGTATGTTGAGGGGAGGGTGTATCTTTTTCTCGATGAGGTTCAGGATTGGAGGGATTGGGACTTCAAGTTGCGGTGGCTGCATGATGTTAAAGACTTCAAGCTTGTGGTTTCTGGCTCTTCCTCCACACTGCTTTCTTCCGAGATACCTAGTAGGCTGAGGGGTAGGGAGCTCACACAGATTGTTTACCCCTTCAGCCTCGGGGAACTAGCTTCCCCACTGGAGCGTGATTTTAGGGGGAGGGGTAAATTTATGACGACTCTCCACGAATACATGGTTTGGGGTGGGTTCCCTGAGCCTTGGGTCTACCGCTCGAGAGAGAAGCTGTTGGATGTGGTTGAAACGGTTTTCTACCGGGACGTCGTGGAGAGAAACAGGGTGAGAGATGTCGAGCAATTCAGGGTTGTGTTTGACTTTTTGCTCTCAAACTACTCTAACCCGATGACTTGGAATTCCATGAGGAAGTTGGTGAAGGCGGTGGGAGTCGACGTGGATGTAAAGACAATTATGAACTACGTGGAGTACATGAGGAGGGCGTTCCTTATATTCACCGTGAAGAGGTTTGACTACTCGGAGAGGAGGAGAGCCGTGTCTCCTAAGAAGGTTTACATCGTGGACTTGGGGATAGCCTCGCTTTACGATGGCAAAACAATAGCCGACTCACAAGGCAGCTTGGGGAGAAAGTTAGAGAACCTAGTATTCCTAGAGCTGATCCGGCGGTCATGGGAAGTGGACTACTATCTTCTAAAGGATGGAAGAGAGGTGGACTTCGTCGCTAGGAAGGGGGGTAGAAAGGCGCTTATAGAGGTCAGCTTGAACACGGAGCAAGAACACGTGGACAAGCTTAGAAGAGCAACCCAAGAGACTGGGATAAGAGAGGCTTACATCATCACGCTCGAAGGAGAGAGGAGAGACCTGGGGGACGGGGTGAAGGAGGCTCCCCTATTCGACTGGCTTCTATACGCAGCAGAGCCTCAATAGCTAAACATTTACAGTCTCAATAGTTATTCGACGTGTGAAAAGAGTCGATGACTGGTTGAAACAGGCTGAGAAGGATTTGGAAAAGGCGGAGTATGCTCGGAGGGGCAAGTACTATGAATTGTGGTGTTCCCTATTTCAACAGTGTGCGGGGAAGGCGGTTAAGGCTCTCCTTCAGAGCAGTGGTGTCGAGGGGAGGGGGCACTCGGTCACCCACCTGCCCCAAGAAGCGCCAAACGAAATAGTTGAGTGTGCACTCTATCTTGACAGGCGATATGCTCCTCGAGGTATCCAGATGTGTACGACGAGGGCGACCCCTTTGAATATTATACTGAAAAGGATGCCGAGGAGTGTATAGGCTGCGCGACTAAAATACTCGGTTGGGTAAAGGGGAGATAAGATGAGGCTCGTGATCCTGTTCGGCTCGAGTAGGGGAGACTTCACTGAGGGGAGCGACTATGATGTGCTCGTGGTTGGTGATGAAATACCGAAGGATCCAAGGAGGATTCCGAGCGAGCTCTACATGAATGTCGTGAAAATGTTTCCAAAAGAAGTGGACCCGGTGTTCATGAACACCTCGGTGTTTATGAAAAAATTAATGGAGGGAAGCCCCTACATCCTCCAACTAATTGAAGAAGGAAGAGTAATAGAAAAGGACTGAAAGTTCTGGGGGAAGGTACTACAGGTATACTACAACATGAGGCCCTACTATGAGAGAAGAGGGAGGGAATGGGTGATAATCAAGCAGTAGGCCTGCTCCGATTGGCTCAGTCTCCAAGCCCGTCCCCTTAGTTCTTAACCTTGTCTAAACCTCCTACAAACACTAACTGGGAGCTCGACAGCCCGTTTTACGAATAGAGCTCTTACTTCAAGGCATTAAACCATCACAGATCACAGTTCCATCTCTACAAAGCTCCGAAACCTCCCCTTCACGGTAGACCAAACACTGTGTTGGGACGCCGTGGTCAGCGTTTCAAAATAGATAGGTTTATATGGATTTCTGGATTTGAACATTAGGTTGTGCATGGGCAGTAGGGTGGTAGCAGAGACCCAAGACCTTGGCTAAGGAAGAGAGGGAGGCGTACATGCACAGGAGGGGAGACTGAAGATGGAGGGTGCTCCCCACGATATGAGGCCTTCCCCGGCGACGTGGAAGGCGTGTGAGTGGGTGAGTGGGTGCGTCCTGACAGGGGCGGAGCGGAGTGGGGCCAATGAACCCGTGAGCTCCCTAAATGATGCGCTGAAGCCCAAGCTCCACTACGCGTACGACAGGTACAATGATATGTACCTACGCATACCTACTTAGAGTAAAACCCCACCATCATCCAATCTGGACACTATTGTCGCGGAGTCCAAAAATTTAGATTTGAGAGAAAAAGCTCGGGTTTAAGTTCGCAGGGGCTCTACTCGACGCGTTTGGGCTGAGGTTCAAGGTTATCCGGAGTGTTCAATAGCCCAGTCTCGAAGTCGAGCGTGGTGTAGTGGGTGAAGGAGGTTGACGGAGAACTCAGCTTTAATACGTAGCAACGTGAACACGACCGCGGTCGACGGGGAGTGAGGGGTGACGGTAGACCCCTGAAGCTGGTCACAGTTAACTGGGGGCAGTCCGTCAGGTCTGGGGCCTCACAAGCACTACACAAAGCCCAGGTTCCTTGGCAGACAAAGAAGAGGATGGTGTTTTGAATCGGGTTATCCCCCAGAGTCCCCGCTACCGTCATGCTGTAATTCAAGTTCTGTTGAGTCTTTGACTACACCAAGGAAAAGGGGCTTCCACAACAAACTAATATAAGAAAAAATCTTAGACCTCTGGAACTAGTAGTGGTACACTAGCTGTTCACTTGACACTCTCCCAGAACATCATCTTCGAGGTGACGGATTTTGATCCACCGGGGGGAGTGAGTAGCCCGCTTACCAGTCCTCGATGAAAACCTATATATTATTTTTGGGAGTTCATTATTTGGAGTGATTTGAGTACCTCGATTAAGAAACGCTTCCTAGAGCTACTCGACAAAGATGAAGAATTCCGCTTAGCTGTAGCCGCCAAACTCGGACTTCTCGACAAATTAAACAGCCTACAACAAAGCGTGGACAATTTGGCGGCAGAGGTTAAGGCCCTAAGAGAGGGCCAAGAAAAGCTATGGCAAAGTGTAGAAAAGCTATGGCAGAACGTGGAAAAGCTATGGCAGGAAGTTAAGACTCTGAGAGAGGGCCAAGAAGACATCGTTAGAGAACAGCGGAGGATGAGTCGCGCTATCAGTGACATTGGGACTACACTTGAAAGGTTGACTTTAAGTCTTGAGGATGAGGCCTCAGAGGTTGTGGGTTTTAATCTACGCGGCAAGCTTGGAGTCGACTTTAAGTTTACGCGGATATTCGCCGACTCCAAGGAGGTTGACCTCTACGCTTCACAGGGAGACGTGTGGGTGATTGTTGAGGCGGCCACAAGGCTTGGGGTAAAACTTGTTAACGAGGTAAACAGGAAAGCGGACATAATAAGACACCGGAAACCAGAGCTTGTAAAGCCACGCTTCATCAAAGCGGTGTACACACTTGTCCCCCTAAATGACGCAGTCGAGGAAGCCAAAAAACAAGGTGTCTGGGTGTTGACGTGGAAAGAGGAGCTAACTCCACTAGTGATCCACACAACCAACACCTCAAACCTCCCAACGTAAAGAAATGAATACTTACCCAGAAATTTTGAGTAGGTGGTTAACCAAAGCTTCTATCCATATTCCCCTCCCCCTCTAACTTCCGTATGGAGCCATCAAGCTTCTAGTCGTCGGCAAGGAATGAGCACACCACATCACTCGGCTCAAACACGGTCAAACACAACACCACGACACACAGTATCTATAGGGTTCTATACACACTCAGCCTTTTTCATACCTATATTCACGCCTTTGGAGTCCCTGTAGGCGGAGTTTTTGAAAGTTTGGTTTGTGGTACATCGTATTAATCAACCTCTTAGTTAAACGTTTATTGGTATTAAACGAATTATTTTTATAAGCTGGGAGGTTAAGGCTCATGATAAGGGTCTGATTGTTTTATGAGCAGGGTTGAGGAGGGCGCTAGGTATAAAGCGAGGCTTAATCCTTGAGGCATAGTGTGAAGGGGACAGAATAGTCCTCAAACCCAAACCCACACTTCTAGAGTTTTACGCCTCAGATGAAAAAGTAAGGGCGGCTAGGTAGGGTGCGCTATGCTTTGCTTAAGTGTTGAATAAGGTCAGCGCCTATCCGCACAGAGTTAGATCCACTGCCTATATGGGGTGGGTCTTTGTGTAAAGATGGTTTCTATGGCTGGGATCGGGATGGTTCAAGTGTCGATATGGTCAGCTTGCCAAGACCTTGGGAGGTAGTTCACCGCTTCTGTTACTGGCTGGGTCAATATTTGAGGGAATTCAGCTGGCGCCCTCGGCCCATTGTTCACAGCCTTCTTAGTGGGCCTTGGTCACAGCTTTACTTCTGCGGTAACCATTGTTGGATTGTCAGACATCGCAGGAATAGTGCGCTGGTTGTTTGTCAACCCACAAAAACCATTAATAAAGGAAACGAGTGCAGAGACAATGGGGGGAGCTTTTAGTGGAAGATCAAACCCTTAGAATTGCCTGTACTCAGCTGGTATCGGAGAGAACTGACTCCTCCCCGCCTCACAGAGGCGAGGGTTCCTCTGTAAGGGGTTCATCGTTCCCACATCGGTTCGGGGCTACATCCCTCATTTGGTGGGCAGTAGGGGTAGCCAGAGAGCCCCCCACATGAAAAGAGGGGACTTTCATCGCATAGCTCTAGTCCCTTA
>Ga0081474_119543_pt1 | contig 14623 bp, 17 predicted proteins | sample OneHunmetagenome_2_FD_70978 | JGI IMG/M metagenome (GOLD analysis project Ga0081474, IMG submission 70978) | Ferrous microbial mat communities from One Hundred Spring Plain, Yellowstone National Park, USA v2 (version 2) | ecosystem: Environmental > Aquatic > Non-marine Saline and Alkaline >... | reverse complement strand
CTAAAGGCTGAGGAAATGTTAAGAACTAAGGAGTTAATAGTGATCACTTACGATATTGAGAGCGAAGAGGAAAGGGAGGGTAAGAAGATAAAACTCATCCCCTTATATAAGTTTTTATTGAGCTGATTAGGTAGACAAGAGTAAGAAAGTAATCTCACCTTTATATCGTGTAACGACCTAAGGTGAAATTAAATTCCTCTTCTCCTCTATAATTTCCCTTTGATTAACAATAACTCTCTTTAATTCCTCAACATTCATTATGTACTATGCTACAGTAACTCTTTATAAACTTACCATATTATACTACAGTAAGTTAACGAGATCTTGTTGAAATGCGATACACAGTACAAAACTTAAAGTTTGAAATAGCAAGAGTTAAATGTGATAAGCTTTATTTTAGTAGCACCTCATGGAGATGAGATAATTGATCCAAAAGATGAAAAATCATCGTTGTTAAATAAGGCAATGAGGGAAGCTGCAAGTTTAGTTAAGGCTGATAAGTACATCGTAATTACTCCCCATAATATAAGAATTGACGATCACATGGCGGTAATATTAACGCAATACGCTGAAGGAAAGCGGGGTAAAATCAAGAGAAAGTACCTTTGTGATAGGGGATTGGCTTACGAAATATATGAAAGGGCAAAAGGGAGTGGCCTACCGGTGGTTGGTGTTAATTTCGGGGCTTTAGAAGGAAAGGAGTCAAAGATCGCGCTAGATTGGGGGTCATCGATTCCCCTTTACTTCTTGAAAAGGAGGAGAATTGTATTGTTGACTCCAGCTAGGGGAGTTAAAAGGGAGATATTGAGGAAGTTTGGAGTAGTAATTGGTGAAGTTTTAAGAGATCATAGAAAAAGGGTTGGAGTAATAGTTAGTGCGGATCACGCTCATACCCACGATCCTAAGGGACCTTATGGTTATTCAGAATACGCTGCGGTTTACGATTCCACTATTGTAGATATTTTTAAGAGCGAAAGATTTGAGGATTTGATGAAGATTGATGATAAAGTTATTAGTGAGGCGAAGCCCGATAGCTATTGGCAATTGCTCATAATGCTCGGAATTCTTGAGAGTAGTTATAATAAGTATAGCGTTAAGTTGATGGAATATCAAGTCCCAAGTTATTTTGGGATGATGGTTGCTCTACTCAGTTAATTCTTTATGGTTATATAAAAAACTAAACTATAGAAATATTTCTAACAAAATAGAAAATCTTTCCAAATTATAAAATTATTTTTAATAAAATAAAAGTTTTGCCATTAATCTCACTCTGAGGAGCTTTTAAATACCGTTTAGCAGTGTATGTTTTTCTCCTCCGCTTAAACAATTTCTTTATCCCTTCAGAAGTCTGATAAGTACTTTTTATCAACCTAGCAATTTTCTTGGTACCGAGGTTCAAACCCGTGAAGTACTTGAATAAGAGAACAACCAACAAGGTACTTTGTTGATCTCTTCAATTTATTTCATAAACATAATATAATAGAGTAGACTCCTAAATATTGATTAACAAGAATAGGGATTATTCCTCTATAACGAGAAAACTAGCATTCATACGATGGTACTTATAAATCCAGCAAATGTACCGTTTAATAAATTATAAGCTATCGTTAATCCTAAGTACGTTTGAGGATAAGACACTTGGAAGGCATATGGCAATAAGGAAAATACCAAATAAGATGATGCAGTGATTAACGCTATCTTTCTAACTTGAATTAAAGACGACTTTTCAAGAGTTGTTCTCGTAGGGAAGACAAATGCTACTAATATTACCAATATTAAAATCTGCACTATTCCTTCCGCAGGGGAGTGAATCATGGCTTCAATTGGTGAAATATCAAAGGTACTTGGAGGATAAAATGCCTTAACTATTAACGATACTATGGCCATAATTATAGTTAGGATAAAAGAATACCCAATTGACGTGGTAATATTATAACCTAAAATTCTACTGTTGTGCTCCACCACTCTGTTGTTGCCCCCTTCTGCCTATACCTACTCTTATTAGGCCATCTGGTAGATTAACTATTGTTGATAGGTTTGGATAATACGGCACTCCGATTGCCATATTGACTGCTGCTGCGTTCTGCTGTTCAGCTAATATTCTAGCCAAACCCATTCGAACTGCATCCATTAATGGTATTCCCATATCCCTTAATTGTATTATTCTTCTCAGCTCTGGATCTTGAGGCAGAAGTCTAGTTATTCTTACAGATATTAGGTCTACACCTATTTCTGCTAGGAATTGCTTTAACGCTGCCGTAACTGCAGTAGAAATTTCAGAGAACTTCTTGAAAACATCAGTTAGATTTACACGATTAAGTACTGAACTAACTTCTTGATCTACAATTGGTGAAATATAATGAGCTAAATCTGCGTCTTTGAAATATAGGGAACCGAACTGGACATTTGTGACTAAGGCTGCAGGGTTTTGAACTCTAAAGTATATTGCGGTCTCATACTCTAAGGGTACTAGGTCATCTGTCTGGCTAACACCCGCTACTCTAACCTCATGTCTGGTGGTCGAGATGAAATAAACTACAGTATCATATGGTAACGTGTTATACCTAAACTTAGATAGAAAAGCTGAAACCGGATTTCCTGGAGTTTGAATATTATGACTACCGGGAGGTAAATCTGCAACAATTTGTCCTTGTATTAAAACTATGGCTCTCTCTGTGGGTTGTACTATTATAAGTGATTTCGAAGTAATTGCCTCCTTTGGGTATTTGAAAATTATAGCATCAGCTGTCATAAAACTTGATCCATCTTCTTTTTCTGTCGAAATAACTTGACCTCTAATGGTTAAAGACATATATTAGATTATTCTAGTGTTGATATTTAAATTTTTTCGTAACTATTTTCTAAGTTCTGGAGGATAAAATAATTTCATTCTATCATAAAATACTGCTCTTAGGTCATTAAGTAATGGTTCGAACTCTTCAATTCTATTATTCTTAGCAAGCTCCACTAATTGTGAAGCAATATCAATCATTTTCATATCGTGATTAACTATTTGATCCAACTCCTCAGTTGTAACTTTCCACCTGGCGTAAATATCCGCACCTCCACCCTGACTTGACATTATATTGTTTATTAACTCCCTGATTTTAGAGATCAAGAACTCCATTACCTTAAGTTGGGGTGAAAATGGATCGGTTGAGGCAATAAAGCTTTCCTTTTCTGAGATTATCCTTATCGTTTGTTCTAATCTATCAATAACTGCTCTTCTAACTAGGAAATCGTCTTGTCTAATTAGATCTTTTGCTTTATACCCCCTATAACCTGGTAAAAGTAATTGTAACTGCTCAATGGGGGTTAACTCTCTTGGCATAATTGAATATACGCCTAGGAGATTATAAAATTATTTTATGCTAAATATATTTTAGAACGATAATCATAAAAGAGAGATTTAACTCATTGTCATTTTGTGTTAAGAAATATAATAGTGAGTTGGATTGGTACTTTTCTTCAGTTGTTTTTAAGGCTCAGTTGGGGAGTCATATCATTGCCAATAGCCTTAGTTTTTCACTTAAACTCCATACAGATTGGGCTAGTTGCCACAGTCTTTTACATAGGTTATGTAGTTTCCTCAATCCCTTGGGGTTTGATTATAGATAGAATAGGCCCAAATAGTGCTGTGGAGTACGCATCGATTCTCTTAGTAGGAATGAATCTATTACTCTTTCTCTTCCTTACAAGTTACGCTATTCTACTCGTAGCCTACCTCATAGAAGGACTTATAACAGCTGCCATATTTCCATCAGCAATGAAAATAGTGGCAGTTAGTTACTCCAACAGCTCAAAGTTCACATTTTACGTGGCTTTAGTGGAAAGTGCAGGACCAATAACTATCATCACCTTGGGTATAATAGCAAGTTTTCTGTTGCATTTATGGAGATTTATTTACCTAATCATGGCCACAAGTTTCGGGCTAATTGCAATTTTCAGTCATTTCAATAGGATAGATGTCAATAGGACTGAAATCAAGAGGTCGTTTAAGATAATCCTTGATAGAAAAATAACAATTGCAACGCTAATTAGATTAGGGGAGCTGTGGTCCACGTGGGGTACAACAACGTGGATTTTCCCAATGCTAGTACTTTATAGAAACATCTCTCCGACTTTATCAGGCATATTTCTTCTTCTTTTCGGAGTTGGTCAGCTAGTAGGGATTTTAAGTGTGGAAAGGTCAGTGGAAAGATTTGGCGATAGAACCGTTATCTTAATAAATCTGATAGGATTCATCTTACTAACGTTTTCAATAATTTTCTCAAATAACATCGATATATTACCCGAGGCCTTCTTATTGGGGATTTTCTCGTTCTCATATAGACCTCCAACTGATTCTCTAATAATGAGAATAGCTGGGCAATCTAGTGCGGGAACTTCAATAGGTTACGCCAACGCCGTATCCCAAATTGGGACGATGATCGCTCCATCATTTGTAGGTTTGGCACTGTATTTGACCCATAGCTTCTCTATATCAATGTTAGCCTTGGACGTTGGGTGTATAATATCTATCATATCACTTTTATCCTTGAAACATTTATAGTGGTTTTCATATAATATTAAAACGTGGATTTAGGTAAAATTATAGGTTTAATAGTGTTCATTTCAGTACTAATTGTTCAGTTTGCCATGATTAATAACTTCAACGGTTTACTTCAAACAACTTTGAACCAAATCAACTCCACCATACTCATATTATTCACTTCGCAACCAAAAATAGGTCTAGTTATTTCCAATAACCAGTTAATCTTAACTTTTAACAATACTCTCAACTTCCCAATAACCTTACTAAACGTAACTGGGGATTACACTTACTTATCAAAACCGGTAACAATTAACCCTAATGAGGTAAAGAACATTAGTGTGGTTGTGACTAATTTGGAAATGTTCGAGAGGGCTATTCACGATAATTCATATAACTTGACGATAGTGATGAAGATGTTCAACACAACTTTTTCACAAAGTGAGATGATATGATAGTTACAAAAAGAACGTTAATATTGACTATAAGCATGTTACTAAATGTACTTGTAGCGTTATTACCAGGTTATTGGTGGTATTATTCCGCTGGAGGAATGGTAGTAATTAAGGATAGCCTCTTCTCATTTTATCTAGAATTTCTAGGTAAAGAGTTGGAAATAGGTATAATAATAAACTATATTTTGTTCGCATTTAGATTTTATGTGATAAGTGTTTCCCTCTATTACATTTATCTCGCCTTGAAAAAGGACGTAATCAATAACTACCTATTAATAACTTGGATAAGCTATCTTTACTTGTTGGATCCTCTTTTATTTTACTTATTATTTAATTACGTGGTAGGGTATGTTACTCCAACGAAATATCCATTATTTATAATAGGGAGCCAGAACATGACTGTATTTTACAAAAACGTTATGGTAACAATTTTAGTTGAAAGTTATCCCACAACTTATTACTGGATCGCCCTTTTTGCAGGTACCTTTAACTTGATTTCAAGAATAATAATTAGTAGGCTATCTAAGCTTTCGTAAAATGTAGTCCTGTGCTTTAAGGTAAGTTTTAGTGTATAGAATTTTCCTAAACGGAGAATAATATACTCTTAATTTTATCAAGGAGAGGAACATTAGAATTATGACTTTTATTAACTTTTTAGATATCTTACTATCACTCTCATCATGAATATAATTTATTTCAACTTCTTTAACTTTATAATGTCTACGTTTAAATCCGTAAATTAAGTTAACGTCGAATAAAAAATCGTTAATTATTAACTCGTCTAATATATCTAAAACCTTTTCCCTATTTACTAGCTTAACACCAGCTTGGAAGTCCGAAAATTTTGCTAGCGACGGAAAGAATATCTTAGTAATTATTATAAATCCCTTATGTAGGAACTTCCTCTTTAATGGCATCCCCACAATTTTCCTCTTAGGTATGACTAGGTCAGCGTCAGTGCTTAAGATTTTATCTAATTCCTCCTCAGTTATGGGAAGATCGGCATCTAATAACAAAACTCTCTGGAAATTGCTTTCATTAATTCCTCTCTTTATCGCTCCCCCTTTACCAAGTCTGCTCTCACTTATTAGGAGCTTTACGGGAAATTTCTTAACAACCTCTGGCGTATTATCATGTCCATCAAATACTACCACTATTTCAGCATTAGGTAGTGTTGACGATATTTTCTCCAACGTCCTACCAATTCTTCTTTCCTCATTAAATGCCGGTATGATAATTGAAATCAATCTAACCAGCTAATTATAAGTTAGAAATAAAAGGATTTCGGGCAAAGATCTATAATACTTATATAAGGTATTTCATAAGTAAAATAGACGAAAATAAATTTCATATATTTATATGAATAGCCACATCTTCTATTCTATATAAATTTGCACGTGATCTTAAACTCTTGCATAACTTCTTCTACGACTTCATGAAATTCTGAGTTAATTAACTCACATAGGAAAGGCGAATAGCTAAGAACTTCTCCTAGACTTACCACATTCATTTCTAGTAGGGGTTTTAACGTAACATACCAAGATAGCGCCCTTACGACCTTATTGCTATCTTTTAGCATTTCAAGGAAATGTTCTTTTCTTTTGATAACCTCTTCCAAAGTTAATATACCCCTCTCTACGAACTCAGGAACACTATTCCACGCTCTATACCTAGTCCCAGTATCGTGAAATGATAAAAGTTCCAATAGGAAATCCTTATCCCTTACGTTCGAAATAACGTAATTCCACGCTTCGTGTTTAATATCCTTATCCTTGTCTGAAAGGAGTCTCCTAATTAAATCTAAGGGTAAGTTTGAGGAATTCCTCAAAATATTTAGAACCTTTTCCTTATCCATTTCCAATAATCACTTAATTATTAAATCCTTTATTTGTTACTGAACTTTATTGCCAATAATGCGTGGGCTAAAGCACCTAGTTTCAACACATCCTCATCTACGCAGAACTTAGAGCTATGGTTGGGATATATGCAACCTTTCTTCTCATTTCTAGTTCCCAGGAAGAAATACGTACCGGGAGCTTTCTGTAGGAACCTAGAGAAATCCTCAGCTCCTAGAACTGGCTCAGTCTCAACGACTGTGGATATTGAAGATAGAATTTTCATCACCTCATCAGTTACTTCTGGGTTATTTACTGTAATTGGATAGACGTCCTCCATGAATTTGACCTCACAAGTTGCACCATAAATTCCGCATATTGATGAAACTATTCTCCTCATGTAATCCTTAGCCTTACTCCTAACATTCTCGTCTAGACTTCTAATCGTTCCCTGCATTTCAGCGTCATCTGGTATTATATTATCCTTTGTCCCAGAATGTATCGTAGTTATGGATATGACGAAGGGTTGAACGGGATCGATTTGCCTAGCTGTTACACCGTAAATTGCGTTGGCTATTTGTAATGATATGAAAATTGGGTCTATGGTCTCATGAGGAGCAGAACCGTGACCGCCCTTTCCGTGAACCACAATCTTAAACGCATCTGGCGTAGCCATTATTGGACCTTTTCTAGTTGCGAAGACTCCAGATGGATAGCTACTGGATATATGTATACCAAATACGTAATCTACACCATTCATGACTCCAGCCTCGATCATTGGTTTCGCTCCTCCTAATCCTCCATCCTCCTCTGCGGGCTGAAATATTAACCTAATTTCGCCACTGATTAAATCTTTATTTTTAACCAAGAGATAAGCTCCACCTAAGAGCATTGCTACGTGAGTGTCATGACCACACGCGTGCATTACCCCTTTAACCTTGGACTTGAACTCTACGTCACTAGTCTCCTCTACGGGGAGGGCATCCATATCCGCTCTTAAGGCAACTGTCTTCCCGGGTTTATTTCCCCTAATCTTACCAACTACTGCAGTGGGTAATCCAACGCCCTCCTCTACTTCTATTCCCAATTTCCTTAACGTTTCTGCCACTAGTTTAGAGGTGCTATACTCTTTATAGGAAAGTTCAGGATTCTCGTGAATTTTCCTCCTAATTTGAATTATCCAATCCTCTATTTCCTTCACGTCGTTCTTCAACTTCTCAACTAAATCCATAAGAGATATAGTGAGCTAAGAATAAAAAGCTAATTCGTTAATAAAAGTTAACCGTAAACCTTTTCACTTTACAAAAATTGGAGGTTAAGGGGGCGGAAAGCCTCGCCAGCGGGGATGGATAGCCCCCTTATATTTAAATACTTCCTTGTTGAGATATCTTTTAGTGATGTTAACAATGCTCCTCCCCAGCTCGATTGAGGGCTTAATGGGACTGTGGGAGGAGCATCTAGTATCTCTTAAGGGACTAGACGTTATGGATGAAAGTCCCCTATTCGAATGGGAGTGGATCTCTGATCCACTCGACTGCCCACCAGATGAGAGATGTAAACCCGAATCGATGGTGGGAACGATGATCCCTCTGGAAGGGGAACCATCGCCCTTTAAGGGCGGGGAGAAAGTCAGCTAGGTGATATATGACAATGAATAAATTATATATCATTATAGTTCCAATAATTGTAATAACAGTTGTGGGTGTAATTGGTGGAGCTATTTACCTACACCATCAGTCACCTAATGTCAAAACATCATCGATAACTGTCACCACTAACGAAACCACAACTTTAATGAGCATAACAACCAATACCGTACCTACAACAGTAACGCCCACTACATCTTCTATTCCTCAGCTAATCTATGTTACATCCTCTGCTAGTTCACCAACTCCAGTTTATCTAAATAACTCAACTGTACCATCATTTTATCTTGAAGTGAACATGTGGAATGCTAAAACTTGGAATGGCAACTATACCATGGTCTTTAACCCGCTTACTCATACGCTCTCTGTTAGTTTCAACTTAACGCAAGTTAATCCATTACAGTGGACTAATGGTTATCCGGAAATTTACGTGGGCAGAAAACCCTGGGATACTTCATATGCAGGTAACATATTCCCAATGAGGATAGGCAATATGACACCGTTTATGGTATCGTTTTACATAAACTTAACTAAGCTAGACCCGTCAATAAATTTCGATATTGCGTCTGACGCTTGGATAGTTAGGCCTCAAATAGCATTTAGTCCCGGAACTGCTCCAGGTAATGGGGACATTGAGATAATGGTCTGGTTATTTAGTCAGAATTTACAGCCTGCTGGGCAACAAGTTGGAGAAGTAGTAATCCCAATATATATTAATCACACTCTAGTCAACGCCACTTTCCAAGTGTGGAAGATGAAGAACGTCCCATGGGGAGGTTGGGAGTACATAGCATTTAGACCAGATGGCTGGAAAGTCACAAATGGTTACGTCGCATATGAGCCCAACTTGTTCATCAAAGCGTTAAATAATTTCGCAAGCTACAACATTACAAACTATTACTTAACGGATTGGGAGTTCGGTACGGAATGGGGAACAATGACTTCCAATGGTACAGCCTACTTCTCATGGACAATATCGAATTTCTATGAAACTCTCCTCTAATAATTTTTTAATAACGAAAAACTCTAAACCTTTTTTACCTTATTATTCAAATAACAAGACATGGTTAAATACACTGACAAGGATAGGATAGTGGCTGGAGTTCCACTGGGAGGAATTGGCACTGGAAAACTGGAAATCGACAACAAGGTGAGAATAATCAACGTTACGATAAGGAATAATTGGGGCAATCCCATTAAGCTTTTAAGAGGATTCCACGTATTCATAAAACCTAAAGACAAGAGGGGATTCATCTTCCAAAAGGACGGTGGAATATATAAGGTAAGTGAGTTTCCAGGGGAAATTATTTATGAGGGAAAATATCCAGTTGTCAAAGTAGTGGGAAAGAGTAATGAAGTTGAAGTGGAATTGGAAGCGTTTTCGCCAATAATCCCCAATGACTTGAAGAACTCATCCTTACCTGCAATAGGAATTAGTTTAAAAGTTAAGGGTATTAAGGAGGGAAAGGTAGCAATATCCTTCCCAAACATTGTTGGTAGTGTGAGTATTGGGAGGGTAAATGAAAGTATAAGGAATGGCGTTATTCATAAGAACTTAAAGGCAAACGATTACGATCCGGCAAAGGGAAATACTACGTTAATATCAAACAACGTGAGTGATATTATAACGCAATACAACCTTAAGAGGAAACCAAGCGAGACGATGAACTTTTGGCTATCACAATACGAAAACGAGGAGCCTTGGGTTAAATTGAATAGGGGAGAGGAAATTGAGGACAATCCTCACGAGGTAACTGGTCATAGGGATGATCCAGCAAGTATTATAATATCAGAAGGGGAGGAAATGAGATATGTGTTTGCATGGTATTTCAATGGTAAACACGTCTTTTACCCCTATGGGCATTACTATGAGAACTTCTTTAAGGATTCCTCAGAAATTGCGAAATATTTCTTGGACAACTTTGATCACTTGAGAAAGGATATATTTCACAATATTGTAAATGTGAAGGAGGAGTGGTTAAGGGATGCAATAATAAATAGTTCATACATTCTATCCTCCAATACTTGGTTAGATGAGAAGGGTAGATTTGCAATTTATGAAGCCCCGCAGAATTGTCCATATTTAGGTACAATTGGTACCTGTTATGAGTTTGGCTCCCTACCAGTGATTTTAATGTTCCCAGAGTTGGAGAAGTTGTTTTTGAAGCTATTGATTAGTTACGTAAGGAATGATGGTTATGTTCCCCACGATCTGGGTTTTCACTCCTTGGATTCTCCCATTGATGGCACTACTTCTCCTCCTAAGTGGAAGGATATGAATCCTAGCTTAATATTATTGGTTTATAGGTACTTTAAGTTCACTAACGATATCGACTTCTTGAAAGAGGTTTACCCAACTATAGTTAAAGTCATGGATTGGGAGTTAAGACAGTGTAGAGACGGCTTGCCTTTCATGGAAGGAGAAATGGATAACGCATTTGACGCTACCATAATTAAGGGCCATGATAGTTACACCTCTTCACTTTTCATAGCTTCTTTAATTGCAATGAGAGAAATTGCAAAGTTAGTTGGCGACAGCAATTATGTTGGTTTTATTAATGAAAAGTTAAATGTTGCTAGAGAAGCGTTTAGGAAAATGTTCAACGGTAAGTATTTCAAGGCATGGGACGGTGTTGATAAGGCTTCATTTCTTGCCCAACTATACGGTGAGTGGTTTACTACTTTATTGGAATTGGAAAATATTGTCGATGAAAATATGATAAAGAGTGCTTTAGAAAGTATTATAAGACTTAATGGTAATGCCTCTCCCTATTGTGTTCCCAACCTAGTTGATGAAAACGGTAAGATTGTTAACTTGAGTGTTCAAACTTACTCCTCTTGGCCTAGACTAGTATTTGCCATTTGCTGGTTAGCTTATAAGAAGGGTGTCGGTGATCTAAGCTTTTGCAAGAAGGAATGGGATAACTTGGTGAGAAACGGTATGGTATGGGATCAGCCGTCCAGGATAAATTGTTATACTGGGAAGCCTGAAATTAACTATCTAGACCATTATGTAGGCAGTCCTAGTCTTTGGAGCTTCCTATTTTAGAAAGTATTTTACTTAAACCTTGTAGTAGTTCTGGGATATTTTCCACATCGCTTAACATTTCGTCTACTAAATTCCTAAGTATTTCATTAGCGTTAATATCCATAATAAGTATTGAAAGGAAGTGAAAGGGTTAATGCTAATGTCTCTAAATATTGCCGGTAATGAGATTAGTATTATTGTACCATTTATTGAAGCCACTAACACTCCAATTGTCGTATTGCTTAAGGCAATCCATTTATACTGCATAATTAAAAGATGAATGTTTAATTATTTAATCTTTTTATTTCTCATTGTATAGAAGATTAATTTTTAAACTCTTAACCTTTCGACATAGAACGAAATGCCATCTAGTAAGATAGTTAATAGATTTAAGGAAAAAATAGTTGAGTTAATAATCTCATTATGCTGTTAGTGTTTATATTATATAATTCGATAAAAATATCAGTTTTCGTCATAAATGTAGTAAGTTACCTATTCTTTGGATAGCAAGATCTTCAACACCGTTTTACCTATCTTATCCCCCGTATATTTTCCCTCTAAGTTATTCATCTCAACCCAAGTTCTCAAATCATTATATCCCCACTTGTTTAATGCTTGTCTTATTTGGTTCTCATAATCCTTAACGTTAACCATCTCCTCTTCTATAAAAGTAGCTACCCATAAGTCCAGAAGCCTTTCCAGATCCTTTAAGGGATCTTGACTATCATCAACTCTTAAGTCTACATACTTCCCTACAATCAAGGGATCAATCTCCTTCTCGCTCTTATCAACAGTTTTAACAACAATGATTGCAGCACTCTGCTTTCCCCTCCTATCTCCACCCTTACTTTCCCCAGCCTTTAGCGCTCTAAGAATTTTCTCGTAAATTTTGCCCTTACTTTCTGCCTCCTTTGCCATAGCCTCTAGAACCTCTTCTCCGGCCAATATATTGCCTTGTACAGTGAAGTTATTTCCAACAATATGTCCAGCATATGAATAGCATTCTTTTCCCGTAAATGCTGCCGCACTTCCCTTAGTGTCGACAATACCGACTTGCCTCTTTTCCCTTAAAGGGTCAGACTCAGTTAGAACTCTTATGGTATCTGATGCACTATAGCCCTTTTCTAGTAATGATAAACCATTTACACCATAAGTTAAATTGGCTAAGGCTTGAGTAGCTATTGCACCCACATTCGGTCTCAACCAAGGTACGAAAGCTCCTACAGCTAAGAATTTACTTGCCACTCCCACTCCCCAAGCTTTTTCCTCTGGGTCGTAAATGACTATTGAGAAGGTCATACTGTATACTTAACTTATACATATTTAAACAATTACTGCTTAGCAGTGTTAAATGAGACTATTATTAGCTATTGGCACTTTTCGCCAAACTTTACCCTTCCAAAACGAAAAGGTCATAATAATTGGATTTATGGAAATTGACTAAGCTAACAAGAAAAAGACTATAACGCCTCTACGTAACTACTAGTTAGTTTTAATCAATTCTAAATATCGTTTTGATGTGAGTTTATGTCTATATATTATTACTAATGTATTTTTTATTGATGGTCCCCCAACTAATGACGGATACTGCTCACGAGGTTCTTGGGGGTGATAAAAGTGTGGATGGGAGGGTAGTGACGTTCAGTAATAAATCTTTCAGTCATATTTCAAGCATAGTATTAGCTAACATTGCCACGTGGGTCCTTTCAACCTATATAGGGTGCCCGTGACGGAATTAAAAGTAAGGATAAGTTACGCAACGGGTAAACGCTGTAATGTCTTAGCGTAATTTTTAATCGCTTACCTTTCTTCTTAGAATTTTATACAACTCCTTTTCAGCCTTAGCCATTTCGCTCTGTACAGCCAATTCCCACAATCTATAAAATACGGGGTATCCAGCTTGTTGTTCTAATGTCCACTCCTTAGCGAAACTACCATCCCATATGTACTTTGCCTCATCTTTAACAATTTCCTTGACTAAGTCATAATATTTGAACATTCTCGTTAAAGTACCGTATTGACTAGTAGTACTGTGGTGAACCATTTGATTAAATATACCCTCTTCAGCAATTAGTCTAGCAATCTCAGCCAATTCCCCAGAGGCATAAAACTCCAACAACGCCGCTTCTGGAGATACCCCATATTCCTTTACAGCAACGTCAAAACAAGCCTTTATTGCCCCAAACAATATTGGCACCCAAGTGTGTTCGCTCATTAAATCTAATAACGCTTCCTCCTCAAATGATGAAATAACTGCAATCCCTCCTGGAATTGCACCTATACCCTTGGCTATTGCCTTAGCGTAATCCCATGCCTTTCCAGATGCATCTTGTTTAACTCCCAATAATACGGGATAACCTTTCCCTTGTTTATGCAAATCCATAATCCCTTCCCCAACCATTCTGGGAGCAACCATAACAGTATCAACGTTTTTAGGTGGTCTAATAAGTCCAAAGGCCACATTATAACCACTGGCGAAGTCCAATACGAACTCTTTCTTGCCTTCTAAAATTGGGGCAATCTTCTTTTCATAAATTTCCTTCATTATTTCATCTGGAATTAGGAGAAAGGCAACATCAGCTTTCTTCACTGCTTCACCTATATCGTAAACTTCAAACCCTTCCTTTATAGCCAAATCGTAATACCTATCCTTAACGTTTCCTATAATAACGTTCAGACCATTTTCCCTCATAATATTAGCTTGAACTCTCCCTTGGTTACCGTAACCAATTACGGCTATTGTCTTTCCCTTTAAAGGTTCTAAACTCGCGTCTAAAACTGTTTTATCCATAAAAAAGTGTTGTTGTTTGAAAATAAAAATACGAATCCGTACTTATAGGGATGATGAAGAACCTATCTTCCTAACTTGATCCATAGCCCACATCATTGGACAATATCCACCACACATGGTACAAGCTTTCACTTTAGGAGTACCAAACTGAGTGTAAACTTGATAAGCCCTTTGCGGATCTATTAGCTTAGAAATCATGTTCTCCCAATCCAGTTTCCGTTTGTCCCTACACTTTCATTTCAATCATTTTATGTTCATTCATGATCGAGTGTAGGGACTTAGCCCTCAACCACCTTATAGGTGGGTCATGGGACTCCTTCGAGCCCAACGGCACGGG
>Ga0081474_128909_pt1 | contig 14626 bp, 21 predicted proteins | sample OneHunmetagenome_2_FD_70978 | JGI IMG/M metagenome (GOLD analysis project Ga0081474, IMG submission 70978) | Ferrous microbial mat communities from One Hundred Spring Plain, Yellowstone National Park, USA v2 (version 2) | ecosystem: Environmental > Aquatic > Non-marine Saline and Alkaline >... | reverse complement strand
GCTGGGTTAAGGATGGTAGGGACAAGGGGAAGGTAGTCTTCCCACTAGGCTTCACCGTTGACCCGAATGTAAAGGAGTACCCTGTTGAGGTTGTGGTTGAGAAGCCCAGGTACCTCGTGGGCAAATTGCACACGAGGCACGTGCATGGTGAGCAATGCTGTGACTGCTGTACATTCAAGTGCGTATTATGCGGGGAGTTGTTTAAGGATTGCGAGCACCCATTAGCCAGGCAGTGCCTTGAGGAGTTGAGGATGGAGAAGGAGAAGGAGGAGAGGTTTAGGGAGGGTTTGGAGTATATTGCAGCGAGGGTGAGGGAAAGTATGCCTGATGTGGTTGAGGATTTGAATGAGGCAATTGAATGGTTTGGCAGTGGCATTAGGACTAGGGAGCTTGCTGAGAGGCTGTATAGGGTGCTCAGCATACTGCCAGTCAAGTGTTACGAGAGGTACTACAGCAAATACCGCAGTGAATACATCTGCACCGATGGATCCCACTTCTTGTATGACACATATGATGACTTAGGAATCAATGAACCTGGTTATGTTTTTAGGCTTGTGGAAAAGCTGACGCCATTTATGCTGCGTGCTATCCAGTGGTTCATTCGGGATGAACTTGATGTTAATGTTGAATATTATGTTACCATCAAGGAGCAGTAATAACAACCCCCAATCCCCCTTGGCACTCACCTAATTACCCCCCACTGGAGTGGGCACAGGCATGGCACCCGGGAACCCGGCTCCCAATCCCCCAGCCCAACCCAATGGGGCTGGGGCTAATCAGAAGGAGGGGGGGCAGGGGAGTACTAATACTCCCCTGCCGAGATATGTAATACCATTGAGTGAACTAAGGCTTAAGAAATGGTTAGAGGAAGCGAAGCCAGGAGACAGAATTGACATCTCATCGCTGACGATTACGCCGCCCCCGGTGGAGGCGGGGGCGGTTAGAGTAACAGAAGAAACTACGTTTTTCAATTTCAGAGTGAGATTCATTAAGGAGAAGGCTACATTAGTCATCAAGAGCGGGGGGTTCGTCATAACGACGAACCCCCTAAAGGGGATAAGGGTTTATAAAGACAAAAAGGCGTTGAGAGAATACGATGGCTGCTGGTCTTCAATTTTGTTCTCAATGTTTAACAAAGTCCTTTCAAATTATGGTTATAATACATTCAGCGAAAGGTGGAATTCTGTTTCGCTGCCCAATACTGATAAAAATGTTAGGAGGTTGGTTGCCTTGATTGCGTCTTTGATCAATGATAGAATTAATGAGTTAAGGGATCCGCTATTCTCTGGGTGCATCAATCCACCCTCTAAAACCCCCTAATCCCCCTCCTCACCCTTATCTGATTGATATGACTGGGTACTCGGCTGGTAAATTGGCGCCAATCGTCAAGTCCACTGCACAGTCAAGAAGCCCAAGCCTCCTAGCCTTCCTAACAGGCACAGCCACGGCTACCTCATACCCATCCTTACCTATGGTCATCGCCACGACTGGGTACACATGGCTCCAGTACAGTAGGTCAGCGAGCACCCTGTTACTGGCCTCAACCCAATCCCCGTTACAGTACACCTCAACCCTCCCCGTGTTCCTGTACCTGAGTACTGCATAATTCCCCTTGGGCTTTGGCTTCCTCGTATTCACCCTTGTTTGGGCTTTGACTGTGGTTTGGGATTGTGGTTTGGGTTCACTGACCCACATCATGTGTAGCTATGTTGGCATGCTCCTAATAAGCCTAACCTCGGGGTTGGATCAACCGCAGTAGGCCTTATTACCCTGTTCAACAGCCAACAGCCAATGAGGCTCCCAGTTAACGCCTGTGCGGAGGTTGTTGCGAGGAGGATTATTGAGAACCTTGAGGGCTTCAGGATTGTTAAGAATAACCCAGCTGTCGGCTACAAGGTGACTGGGCGTTATATAAGTAACTTAATCAGGGGCCTGTGCCTTGATGGGGAGAGCCCTGTTGGTGGTTACGTTAGGCCAGTCCTCCTCAGGGCTGCGGCTAGGGTTGGCAGTGAGGCTGGGCTCATGCCGGTTATTGAGGTTAGGCAGAGGAGTAAGAACGCATACTACCTATACCTCATCAAGCCCCTTAACGGTGAGTTACCAGAGGGCTTGGTGAGTATTATCAACATTATTCTTGGTGGTGTTAAGGCTAATTAAGCCTAAGGAGGCTAATACACATGGCATCGGGGGATGGAATGGAGGGCTTGGTTAAGGAGTTGAAGGCTATTGCGAGGCGTAGGTTAAGTGGGCCGATGCTTGTGAATGCGCTTAACTGCCTGAGTGATGAGGATGTTGTTAAGGTTGCTGCCAGGAAGTTCAGGGGTGACCCCTTTGAGCCTTGGCTTATTCGAATCTTCCTGTACCAGCGTTGTATTGCATCATGCCTTGGTGACCATGGTGGGTTGGATTCAGACTAGTGCCTCAAGAGTTTCTTAATCTCGTTCCTGTAGTCTAGTAGGATTATTGGGAGTAGCATGATTACTATGGTTATGGCTACCTTGAGTGCAGTCATTGGTTAGTGGGTTGGGGTTAGGAGTTAATTAGGTTAGAGCGTGGGGATTCGGGTTTTTATACTAGTAATTCACGTCCTCATCCTCCTCGCTACTAGTCCTCCTACCACGCCTCCCACTATACCTACTGTAGCCACCGCCATAGCTTCCCCTGCCACTGTAACCCCTGTTGCCATAGTTGCCCCTGCGGTATCCTCTACTGTAACCACTCTGGTACTCACTCTGCCCCTGTTGGGCCTGTTGCCCCTGCCCTTGGCTTGGGGTGCCTGCATTTGCACCGAACTTCAGGATGTTTGTTATGGCGCCGAGATCCTTCTCAATCATACTAAGAGCATCCCTAATCCTATTAATCCTAGCACGGATACGCTTCAGCATGATAGCAGCCTCCTCTGGTGTTAAGGCATTATAATCAACGTACTGCTTGCCACCCCTACCCTGCCTAGGCTGCCCCTGGGGTTGTGTACCCTCAGGTGTTGGCGTGCTGGGCTTCTCCTCAGGCTTTGATTCAGGCTTTGGTTCTGGCTCGGGCATGTGCAACCCACTCCAGTGGGGGTAATTAGCTAGGCGCCATCACAGGCACAGCTAATTAACAGGCAGGAAGCCAGGTTAACCATGCTCCCAGAGCCCAACGTAGTACCAATCCTGGAGGCGCATTTACTAATCAACAAGCAGCCGAAGCCACCATTAATGCGCTTCGGCAGGTACAGGTGGCTCGACCCACCCCACACCCCAGGCCCATCGCTAATAGCCAAGCCAAGGTGCCACGTGTGGAATATTATACTACACGGTACATGGGCCCTTGAGGATGAGGGCGACATCAGGGACTACGGCAACGCCGTCCACGAGGCATACTACAACTGGTTCGTCAAGATGAATAAGGATAAGTACGATAAGATTGAATCAGAACCACACTACGTACTAGCCCCCCTAACAGCCGTGCCTGACATTGTCTATTGTAAGAATAATGAATGCGGTGTTATTGAGGTTAAGAGCTACTCAACTGACAAGCTTGACAAGGCATTACCACAGTTAGCCCTTTACGTCTACATCATGCGTAGGGTTGGTGTTAATGTCACCCAGGCTTACCTGGTACTCAGGAATGCCGTCCTACCGTATAATATTCAATTCCTGTACAGGGAGGGTGAACAGGCGTTCAGGACTCTCAGGACTTGGATTAGGGAACCGCCTAAGAAGCCGTATGCATCATGCCACAAGTGCCCATATGCCTTAGTGTGCCGCATACCCAAGCCAACGTTAATCGATAATGGAACCCCCAATCCCGGTGCCGTAACCCAATTAGCATTAGCGTGAGGAGGAAAGGAGGGAGCGGGGGGTGCAGCCGCACAGCGACCGACCCACCCCCGCCGAACCCCCGCTCCCCTGGGGGTTTTGGTATCCGTCCCCTACCCAATCCCTGGGCTGTGGGTTATGCTGTGCCTGGGTTAATAAGCTTAGCCTCATTCAAGTGATGCTGGTGTTGGCGTTAGTGTGAGGAGGAAAAAAGGCTCGGGGGGCAGGCGTCACCCCACCCCATGGCAGTGTTGCAAATGCCCCCGAGCCCGGTGAGGGGGTTTTTCATATGGGTGGGGGTGTGTTCTTAGCGTGGGTTGTGCTTAACCTGGGTTAATAAGCTTATTCTCATTTGGGTGATGTTAGTGCACTAATTGGCTTGCCTTGTGCCCATGCCTGGTGGGTAGGGGGTTTGGCTTCGTCTTCGCTGTTGAGGATCAGAGGGATTGGCAGGGGGTTAGGGGGTGTTCTAGGAGCCCGTTCTCCTGCTTCTTCTGCCACCTGCTTAACGTGCTTGGTGTTGAGAGGGTTCTTGATGTAACGTATGGTGTTGGCTCATTCTACCTGAAGTGCCCAAGCCTGGATATTGTGGGTTCGGATATTAGGAAGTGGGATTGGATTGTGAAGCCAAGCGACTTCATCCTGGGCGACATGGCTACTGTGGTGCCTGCAGTGCGTGGTGGGTTCGATGCCGTTGTTATTGACCCACCCTATAATACCAAGCCATCATCTAGGGTTGGTGCCCGTAGGGTGTTCCTGTACTATGGGCGTGTTGGGTTCGGTGAATTACTGGGTGTTATTAATACTGTTAGGCGTAGGGCTTTGGGTAGGTACATTATCCTTAAGTACATGCCAGCCAGCCTTGATGAGGAGTCCACCCTCCTCCGCCTGGCTGAGTACAGGGTTACCTGGAGGTTCGTGCGCTACTCAATACCAGCCCACAGTGGGAATGTGATCATACGCAACTACACTGAAGTATACATTATCCCAACCGGGGATTAGGAGGTTGAGGGATTAATCAACCACCCGTGTTGTCAACAAGGTTCACGCCAATTGCCCTCAACGCCTTCACCAACTCGGCGACTGGCTGGTAGTCAACATCGTAGTCCTCGCCGCCTATTAGAGTACCCTTAATCCACTTGTCCTCACTCCAGTGGAACCCGTACTTGGCTAGGATACACTTAACGAAGTAGGTATCACCAGTGGCGTAGACCTCGTGGGTTAGGGCATTGTAGTCAAGCGTGACCTTAAGGTCGCTCGGCTTTGGTACAGGCCTCCCACTCCTAACATCAATATCAACCCCATTCACGGTGACGTAGTCAACATCAACGCATACCACATGCCTCCTGTTGATGGTAAGCAATTGTGGCTCAACGCCTGGTTGTAGTAGGTATGCCTCGTTGAACTGCTCCCTACCTACACCGTAGTAGTGCACCACGGTAACATCCCTTGGCGTAATCCTCACGTTCCGCTTAATGTGCTTATGCGAATCGTGGTTCTCATACACGGCCTCAGCGAAGTTGAGCTTAAGTTTGTGTACACCCTTGTTGCCTGTCCTGTATAGTAGCCTGATGAAGCGTGGGTATATTATATCAGCCCAACTGCCATCATTAATTATAAGCTCCAGGGTGTCCTTGGACATGGACTCCTGGGTCATGGGGATTGGGATCAGGCTTGGGTTAATTAGCCAGCCCCCTAAGCCTACCAACCAACTCCTCAATACCACCCACTGGCACTGCCCCATCCCTCGTGATTATCCTAAATGCCTCAAGGACATCAGGCTCATTAACCACGGGCCTCAGGATGAAGGCCGGTACACCACGCTTAACCCCAAAGGCAACCGTGTACCACGTCCCACAACAAGCCAGCCTAGCACTCCCACTCCTAGCCTCGGTGACGATAATGGCATCAGCCAGCTTTGCAATAAGCCAATCCCTGGAGACAAGCATACCACCAGTAACACGGCCGTTACAATACCTCAAGCCGACAATGGCGCCGTTTGGGGGTGGTTCCTCACCACTGTTGACGCATGGCTTGGCTACGACTAGCGGTGCCTTCGCCTCAACAGCCTGCTGCGCCGCAATACTATCCACGCCTCGTGCATCGCCTGTGATTACCGTGAAGCCTAGTTCAGCGACCTTCCTTGTAACCAGGCGTGTTAGCCAGGCTCCCTCCCTGGTTGGGTTCCTTGTGCCTACGATGGCTATTGCCCTGCCCCTTGGGATTGTACCGATGATAATCATGGCTCCCACTCCAGTGAGCCGCCTTGGTAGTGGGCTACCCCACCCCTCCCACGCCTAACCTTAACCACAAGCCCCCTAACAAGCCTATCAACAGCAGTCCTAAACGGCCTAACAGGCTCAAGGTTAATTACAGCCTCCCCACCCGCAACATACCTAACAGGCAACCCAGCCTCAACAGAAGCCAAAACCACGGCACCCGGGGAAGACTCACCAATAGCACCATCTACAACATGGTACAGGTGGACTGCAGTTGAGTGGAGGAGCCTCTTAACAACACCCCTCGCTGAGTCACCTGCGCTCCATATGCTCCAGTGGTAGGTGGCTTCATTAATCATCCTGATTGTGATCGACACCATTGCGTTACCTGGCTTAACACTACTCGCATCAACCCTGCCGGTCAGTGTGAATTTACCAGCTAGGAGCCTTGCTAGGAATGCTCTAGCATTATCAAGTTCAATGAGCCTAATGTACTCGGGCTCCTCTCCAATGCGCCTTGTAACGTAGGCTAGTGGGTCTTCGGTGCCTTTGGGTATCCTCCACCAGCCTCCCCTGGCTACTAGGTATGTTCCCCTAGGCCTGTTGCTCCAGTTTGTGAGGCCTTTTGCCTCTAGGTATGCCTCCAGGGGCATGTGGGTTGGTTGCGTGTATTACTAATTAGTATTATACTACAGGCTAATTAACGCACAGTACCGTATGGGTATCATGCCCCGTAGGGGGAGGGGTAAGCTTGACTTGAATCTGACAGTTGTGATTAAGATTGCTGCGGTTGGTGGTGGGTTACTGGGCGCGTTCAATGTGGTGCTTGGCTACCTGGCTGGTGGGGTTGGCGTGGCTGTAGCAGTGCTTGGGCTTAACCTAGCTTATGCACTTGCATTCACCCTGAGCCTGGTGCCGATTGTTGGTGTTGTACTGCAGGGTGTTGTGGCGTATTGGCTTACTGGGATTGTGGGGCATTATGCAAGGGTGCCTGGGTTGATTATAGCATTCTCATACTGGGGTTGGATTATTGCTGGTATTGTGGTTAATGCCACTGTGGACTTCGTATTACTCCTGATGCTGGTGTTGCTGGGGCGCCTTAGGGTGGGCTAATTAAACCCAGGCCGATACCCAAACCCATGTCCGTGAATGATCTAACCAATCTAATCAGGGATGCTAAGAACGTCGTGTTGCTTAACGCCTTACCACTTAACGCCTTCTCTGTGCCAGTTAATCTCAAAATAATACCAATCGATGGCAACAATGTTGTTAATATCTTGAAGAATAGTGGCGCTAGTGTTAAGTGCTTCATCGGCCATCCGCCAACGGCTGCGCTACTCGCCACTCTTGGCCTCACTGTTAATTGCACTAGGGCAATGTGGACTTATGACGGCTCTACTGACTTGATACTGGCGGCTGTACTGAAGGCCCGCCCCGCTGCTCCAGGGGCGGGTGATGTGAATGTAACACTAGGCGACCTACTCTGGTACTTAATAATCCCATCTCCAATCTCACCCTAATCCAAACCCCCTCCACCCCCAATGTACCCCCGTTGGGATACATTGGTGGGTGGGGCTCCCCAATGCTAACACAATTACCCAAACCCAGCCCTAAGGTAATAGGCCACACCACCAACAATAACAACACCGTTGAACCCACTCCACAGCCCACGCCCAGCCCTAACGCCAAGGAGCCTAAAGTACTCGCCCCTGCTTATGCTCGCAGTGCAGATGCTTAACCCGCCGCCGATGCATAGGTACTCGTTGCCATGCTCCCTAAGCCAATCCAGGAGTTCGCCAATGCTCATGTTGATGGCGTCCTCCTCTTCAATCACCTTGAACATGCCCTTGAACTCCCCGTACTCCCCAGGCGCCTTGAATTGGGTAATGTGGACTTCGGCTGGCTCCCAGTAGCAGTACTCGGTTGCGCATTGGCAGGTTTTTACCCCTCCCTCAAGCCAGTTACACTCAATCATCCTCCTTAGGACTTCTGGAACCTGGCTCATGTGAATATTGCTGGCTTGGGTTAATTAGGAGTATGACACCCACTGGAGTGGGGGAAGGGGATTAGGAGCTCGAGTTAGGGTACCACGGCGAAGCCTAGGTTATCAACGCCATCCTTCACGATAACTATCAAGTCAACCCTATCTGGCCTCCCACTAAGGCACTTGAGGTGTAGGTCGTCTGCCCTTCTTGTGGTGTATGCGTCTGGGCAGTATATATTGTGCCTAGCCACGTCACCTAGGTCAACTGGGAGTGCAGTGTTCAAGTCGATTGATGGGTTGTTGCTGACTGCGATTAACAGGGTGTTGATTGGGCGCCAGTCAGTGTACGTTGCACCGTCGGTAAAACAGGCTACGTCACCGTTGCTACTGTACCAGTTGCAGTTTAGGAGCCTGTCTAGGTCTTTGCCTGTCTTGGGCATGGGTTGGGTTTTAGGGGCCTGGTTAATTAGGCGCACATTATGTGTGGGAATTGAATGAAGGCTGGGATTGGGGGTTTGGTCAAGGCTCCTTAACCCCATACAAATACGTTGCACTATTACCATTTACAACAATTGCGTGGGCAACAATTGCATTGCTAAGTAGGTCGTCGAGCTCACTGAGCGTTATACTCCTTCTACACAACTTATTATCAATATTAATACACACATAATCATTGTCATAACTACCCATCCACTCAACCACCTGGTCGTTAAACTCGAAGTCCTGCCCCTCGGACACTGCTATCCTATACTTCCTAAGCAACCCCTTGACATCATCCTTAGCGCTGAAGAGTAGAATAGTATTAGGAACCCACTCGCACCATGTCTGGCAACCGCAGAATGGTACACCATTCGGTTGAATCTCAAACCACCTACATTCAACCGCATACTGTAGCGTTGGCGGGATTTGGGTTTGGGTACCCTGGCACATGGGTTGGGCTGTGGCTAGGGGGGTTAATTAGCCCCTCACTGGAGTGGGAATTGAGTAAGGGCCAGGGGGATTCGGGGATTTTTTAATAATCAACCAAACGCCTTCCTCACGGCATCCTCAAACTCGGCGACAGTGTAAACACTGTGAACCCTATTATACCTCCTCAGGAGCTCAACCCAATTATACCTAGGCGGTGACTCGCCAATGAGGATTAGGCTTGTCCTAGGCGCAAGCCCCTCAAGATCCTTAAGCCATTCACCACTGGCCTCTGTTATCCCATCACTGATTATGAGGTAGTAGTAATCAGGCTTGTTAATGCGGGTAACCTCCTCAATAACAGGGTCAATGTTAGTACCCCCATCAGCATCAACCTTAAGCAACGTCTCCACAACCTCCCTAGGCGTCACCTTAGTCAACTCAGTGTCGAACAGGTACACACCACCCCTGAACTTCCAGTACAACGCCAAGCCTAACCCAGCTGCTAGGCTTATCTTCGGTACAGTATCCTTACCATCCTTATCAACCCTAATACCCTCAGCCATTGAACCACTCTTATCAATGAACACAACAGGCTTCACTGCAGCCGCACGCTGATATGCTAGTAACTGCCTCGTGGCTAGTTTAACAGCGAACAAGGCACTACCAATGTTACCAAGGTTCGCCACGGCTAACTCGCTTGGTACAATATCACTGATTTTGCCATTATACAGCCCAACGCCATTAATGCCACCATACTGGCTAACAACCTCCTCATGGCTGAGGCTCGTTGGAAGCCTCTCCATGAAGTGCCTCATGTGGTTTAGGGTGCTTGACAGTAGCCTAACCCTCTCCCTGAACCTATCAGGCGACTTAAGGTAGGCCAAGGCGCTCAGAGCCTCCTTTGCAAAGCCCTCCCCACCAGCACCACCAGCTAAACCAGCGGCACTGGCCAGGGCTTCACTCGACAATTGGTCAAACTCCTTGACGCTACCCATCACGCTGCTTAACACGTCACTAATCTGCCCACCAATGTCACCGAGGGCGTTCTTACACGCCCCCTGGATCTCATTCAAGTCCCTCTTACCCTTCAGGTCAATCTTCAACTTCTCCTGAGCCGCTTCAGTACCCTTATTCCAAATCGTCTTGAATAATCCCTCTAGGAACCGTACAGCAGCCACTGTGGCTAATGTATTGCTCCCTGCCGTGAACCTGTTGACTTGTGCGAATTCAGGCTTCTTAACGGCCTCGGATACTACATAGTGCCACAGGGCTGCTGTGTTATTATACTCCTTCAAGTTGTTAAGCACCTCCCCGTATGGGCGTAGGAACATTAGGAGTGCGTCATGCGCCTGGTACATTCTTGGCGCAATGTTCCTGGACTCCTTAAGCATGTCAATGATATTAATAGTAGGTGGGATGTAGGTGCGCCAGGATAACCCACCGTATATGCCCGGCTTGAATGCCGACTTAGCTAAGCCACTCCTTATGAATGCGTCCATGTAGTCAATGTTGCTGCTCATTTCCTCCCACCCCACTTAGCACCCTTAAGCTCGTTTATGTACCTCTTAACAGCCTCAAGTAACTCATTAGCCTCCTTGAGGATGGCCTCAACCTCAGGCCTAGCATAGGGTGCTGTCCTTGAGAGCTCCTCAATATTAGTGTTGGTGGCCAAATCCTCCAGAACCTTCTTAGCCTCGGCTAGGTTACCGCTTGCAGCCATTGACCTAGCTGTATCAAGCTTGGCGGCCAACTCCCCAATCTTCCCCCTAGCCTCCTCAATAGCCTTCTTAACCTCAGCATGCTCCTTAACATCCTTTGCGAAGTATGGGGCTAGCTTGTAGATGGCATTGTAAACGTTGACAATGTCGAACCCATTGAGCACCAGGTAGGCTGCGTAGAGTTTAACACCCTTCTCGATAATAGTCCTATCACTGACCATAACCCCCTTACTCCTAAGCTGTAGTAGGAATGGGACTGCTAACTCATTATACACCCTGTACACTGGTGCGTTAAGATCCTCAACCCTGGCTGTTATCAGGCCTGCGGCATAATCATTAAGCACCTTAACGTCACCCATTGATGCAATCGGCTCCAGCCCATCAGTACCAACCCACCTTGCCGCTAGGGCCGTCAGGTACATGCCTGGGTCGTCTAGGTAGTTCACGAAGATCCTCATGGGGAACCTGTCGTAGAGTGCCTGGAGTTCAGGATCCTCGGGTACCTCGTTACTTGCCCCGAAGACGCTCCATGCGTTAACAGGCTTCGGCACCCCACTCATTGGGTCGTAAACCACCCTCTCCTGTAGTAGTGATAATAGGGCGTTGAGGATTGCCGCATTGGCTTTGAATATCTCGTCGAGGAATATGAACTCGGCGTTAATAATATTACTCCACCTCCTCTCGTACCTACCCTTCGTGAGTTCTAGAATATCAACTGGCCCAAATATGTCCTCATACCCCGTGAACCTGGTTAACAGCGTGGTGTATGCCCTGGCGCCTAGTAGCTTGGCTAGCATTGTGATTAGCATTGTCTTGGCTGTACCAGGTGGGCCTATCATTACCGCATTCTCCCTGGCGACCACTGCCGTCATAAGCATGTTAATGTCCTCATCCCTGCCAATAATCCTTGAGCCAAGTACCTTAACCAACTGCTTAACCCTACCCCTAGCCTCCTCAATCCTACCGCCAACCTGGGATTGGGATACTTGGGATAGAGCCTGGGTCATGGGTTACTGAAGCCTTAGCAGGCTTAATTAGCTGGACGTGTAATACTAATTACCACTACAGTACAGTGGGTGCCCATGCTCCTGGGCCCACTCAGGAACCCATTCCTAGACGGGGAGAGGCTAGCCTTCCTGGCGCCAGGCAACAGGGTGGTTAAACTAGACCCATGCGGTATAATCAACATTTGGGCACTTGGAAACGAGTACTACGTTGACTACGCTGGCTCCGCTGAACGCTACAGGCAGTACGCAGTCATTGAGCCCCCTGTTGGCTCAAGGCATATCATAATCCTTGAGGCTGCCACAGCCTGTTGGGTTAATGGGAAGCCCACTGCCGTTGCCAAGTGCCTCAAGGCTGGGGTTGGGGTGTTGAAGGTTGTTAGGGTTAGGGTCGGGTGCCCACTGGGCATTGAGGCTAAGGCTAATTAATTACCAATGCCCCCTAATCCCCATGCCCCTGGTCTTAATCGGCCCGCTCTACACTCCAGTGAGGGTTAACGGCATGGTTGAGTTCAGGGATGAGTCGGGTAGGCAAGTTACCCTAGACCCGTGCAGGATTGTGAAGGTTTGGTACAACGTGTGGGGCGGCTTCTACATTAGGTATAATGCCAGTGGGGGTGAGGTTGAGGGGCTTAGGAGGCTTACCATCAACGTCCTGCGCCCTGATGGGTTGGTTGAGCTGGGTAGGGTGCCTGCAGTTGGCGGTGGGTTCAGGATTGGGTGCCAGGAGCCAAGCCCCTAATCCAGTAATTATAATATAGATTAGCACGACTGGGATTCGGGGGGCTTGTTAACACTACCCCGATACCTGTTCAAGGTACTTTCTAAACGCCTCCAGTAGCGCCTGCCTGAAGCTTAACTCACCCTCAAGCTTCGAGAGGGCCTTCTTCTTCTCCTCAGCCTCAGCCTCCTGCATCCTAGCCTGAATCTGGCTAATATCATCCCTAAGCTTCATTATCGCTGACTCAAGGAGAGCCTTAGCATCCATCGGCTCAAGGTAAATTGGCACAGCCCTGACGCCGTAGTAATCGAGGTTAATGCGCTTAATCTTATCGAGCCCAAGGCTCCTCAACTGATCCCTAACCCACTCACCAATGGCACTAGCAAGTTTAACAGCATCCTCACTAACCGCAATCCACATGTTGAAGGCTTCACTGTACACGAACATGCGGCTTATCCTCTCGTATGCACTACGCCTAATGCCCTCAATCCTTGATGCAATCTTGGCGAGCTCACCCTCCCACTTCCTAACCTCCATTACCTTACCCTGCTCGTGCTCATACTCAGTTACGCCAATCAGGTGCCTTGTGGGTAGGCTCATGGCTAACGCATAGATTTTAACAAGCTTCGGCTTCTCAACCTCCGGCTTTGCTTGGGCTTCCTGAGCCCCCTGGGCCTGTACCCCCACTGGAGTGGGTTCCTCAAGCCTGACTGTCAACTCCCGCTGTGGGATGGGTACCGCCTGCGTGTTGGCTGGCGTGGCCTCAACTAGGCCAGCCTCCTCTAGGCTGACCTCAGCCTCCTGTTTAGCCTCCTCCTCCCTAAGCCTCTTGGCGATAATGTACAGGTCGTAGAGTACCCACGGCTCGGCGCTGTTGCTGAGCCAAATGTTCATGTTCTTTAACTCAGCCTCAGCCTTCACCCTATCCTCGCTTGATGGGGTGTCAATGAGCTTAACCCCCTCAAGCTCAAGCATCATCTCCCAGCGGTGTGGTGGAATTGCATCCTTGTCCTCGTACTCGTGCCTTATCACCGCCTTGGATACGCCATCAACAATGCCGTACACGAGTTTGCTAGTGTACACGTACCTAGTGCTACCAGTGTGGTAGTAGAATTGTACTATTGAACCACGCCTTACCGCTATTGTGAACTGGGAGCCAGCCGTATTCACTGAGCGTAGGCCCCTCTCAGCCTCACTCCTGGCGTACAAGTATGCGTGAGCCCAGTTGGGCTTCTTAACAGTGTATATGCGGGTGTAGAACACTAAGTCAAGTCTTGTTGTCTTACTCCTAAACTCGTAGAATGGCTTAACAACCCTGCCTGTTATCACCACGTAGTCGCCATCCGCATTGTAAATCTCGTTGACTTGAACATCCTGGGTTTGGGTGGCCTGGGTCATGGGTGGCTTGGTTAAGCGGGGGTTAATTAGCCCACACTGGAGTGGGGGTAAGGGAAAAGAGGGGGGATTGGGGGTTTGGGGTTTACTCCTCAATTACAAACACAACCTCATTATCGTTGTCATTATTTCTTACCGCTATTTTCAAATTGCTGGTTGGCGAAGTATAAACATCAGTATTATCCTCTTCGGGAGCAAGCCACTCTCTTACAAATGTTCTTAACGCCATATCAATTAATAACGCAATATTACTATCAATGCTAATTGCTTTCCCATCAATTGTCAGTGTGGCAGTGCCGTTCTCAAATCTCACCCTTATCTCGTGGGTCATCGGTGTACTGTGGCTGGGTGGGGTTAATTAGCTCCACATCATGTGTAGGAATTGAAAGGTAATGCAGGTACCCCGATCCCCATGCTACGCTTCCGATTGTTAATGCTAGCACGCCTGGGTTAATTAAGCCTACGGTATGCATTAACCAACCCACATTATGCGTGGGAATTGAATGATGACCCCAATCAATCTCCTAATTAATATGCCTGGCAGGAGCCTCCCATGAAGTACACAACCCAAACCCCACAGGCAACAGCAATAGCCACAGTAATGGCAGTAGTACTAGCCCTGTTAAGCCACGTGGCAGTGGCTGGCACAGTAGCCACAATCAACCTAACCAACACTGGCCTGAACGGCTACACGCTAACCCCACTCAACAACACCACGGTACTACTATACTATGCACCAGTCACATTCGGCGTCTCACCAAGCCTAACAGGCTACTACATTACCAACTGCCAATTCACCCCAGCCCCAACACCACAGGCAACCAACGTGGCTGAGCCTGAACTAGTGAGGATGCAAAACGGTACAATAGCCTTAAT
>Ga0081474_120480_pt1 | contig 14654 bp, 16 predicted proteins | sample OneHunmetagenome_2_FD_70978 | JGI IMG/M metagenome (GOLD analysis project Ga0081474, IMG submission 70978) | Ferrous microbial mat communities from One Hundred Spring Plain, Yellowstone National Park, USA v2 (version 2) | ecosystem: Environmental > Aquatic > Non-marine Saline and Alkaline >... | reverse complement strand
ATGGGAGGGTATTGAAGTTTCCCTCGACTAGCCCCAATGAGTTAAGGGTGACCCTGTATGATCCCTTAAGAGGGGTGCCCGTGGTGGAATTAGAAGTAATTAAAAGAAGGTAAAGTTACGCCACGGGTAAACACGGAGGGCTGAACTCCTAACATCTGCAGAACATCCAGGCCTTAATGTGCGAGACGATTGTCGTCCACCGTGGCCCTGGAGGAGCTTGAGGGCTTAGGATAGTTCGTCGATTCACCGAAATCCCATGGTCTGTATCCTTTTTCGTGTTAATAGAAATCTTTTTATATCTGTTTATAACGATTTTTTGCTGATAAATGATGACCTCCCACACCGATGTGGGCTATGCCCAAAAGGGTGGGAGTGATCCGGGATGTGAGCCCCGTGCCGTTGGGCTCGAAGGAGTCCCATGACCCACCTACCTTAAGTAGGTGGTTGAGGGCTAAGTCCCTACACTCGATCATGAATGAAGATAAAATGAATGAAATGATAGTGTAGGGACAAACGGCCGGAAACCCGTTAGTAGTTGCGTGCCTTTCCCTTGACCAACGTCCCCTCATCCAGGGGAGTCTAATAACTGCTAACCCATAACCGACTACCATTTAATCCCACACTCTACTCTAAGTGTAAGTTGACCTTCATAGTTTCGATCCACCTATCAGTGACTCCCAGGAGAGATGTCGTCCTGCCTCCTATGACGTCCAAGGTGGTCAAGAGCTTTCTGACCGTGAAGAACCTGAACCTGGACTGGGAAGACATCAACAGGAGACCCTACCAGATAACGCCCCTAATCTTGAACGGGAACTACATGTACGCGAGGAAAGGCGAACCTGGAACCCCTTTAACTCTCAGGGGTGGCGTCACGGCACACTGCAGGGTGAGTTTCGCCACCAAGGAGGTGAGGCCTGAGTTCTTCACCGAAATGGACGGGATCCTGGAGACGCCTTACGGTGAGTTCCAATTCGGTACATACAAATTTGAAGTAGTAGAGTTAGATAAATTGAGACTGACGCACCACAGGGTACTGATGAGATTTCGAACTACAACCCTGTTAACTAACCTGTACATGCTCCCACCCATGCTCAAGGGGAAGTTCAGGGAGGTGAATCGGCTCGTCCCACAACCCTCCCTCCTCATATCCTCCCTGGTATCCATATGGAACTCAGTGGCGGAACCCAAGGAGATGATCCTGCTGAAGGAGAGGGAAACCACGCCCTACTACCTGGGTAGAATAGCTGACCTCATCATGATGGAGACGGGGTACAACGTGAGACCTGAGACCGCCTTGATAGGTAAATCAGACCAGGGTAAGATGAGGGAAGCCAGGGGATTCACCGGTTGGGTTAAATACGAGATCTTGGGGTCTCCAAGGACTAGGGAAAGGATTGGGAGGCTCCTTGCACTGGCCAATCACCTCGGGGTGGGGAGGTCCAGAGGTTTAGGTTTTGGGGTAGTCGAGGTCAAGGAGTTGCAGGGTGGGGAGACCTAACGAGGGTGTGTTTAAGCGTGGCGTAACTTATCCTTAATCCATGCTTTTAAATATGCCGCGTGCATCCCTTCAACGGAAGGGGTAGGACGAGAAGTCTGGAACGTGAGGGATGTAAGTTCAGGAGAGTGAAGGTTATATTTCACGTGGAGAATGCATTTTGCAGAAATGGCCCGTGGGCTTCGAGCCCTCGAAGGGTGGGCCTAGAGCCCTTCGCAAAGACTAGCCGGGTCCTCGGGACGAGACCTGACGAGCGGAAAAGATCCCTGAGCTGGAGATTGTTACCGACATGCCCTAAGGATCTCATCGGGCTACCGGAGGAGTCCGAAGTCCACGGGGCTTTGCACCTAAGAAGGCGTTTCTCCATCCGCTTATAACCTTATCCTCATAATATCTCCACGTGTCCAGGACTACTCGCTCAATTTCCCGATGGAGGAGCTTCAGGGAGCCCAGGAGGAGGGACTTCAAGTTCTTGGAAGTTGACGTCAGGGGTGCACTGGACTAGCTGTTCCCATAGTCCTTCAGGGACGAAACGGTAGTGCCTTAACCCCCATCATTGTAAGCGAAGTACAATAGGAAATGGAACACAAGCCTGATGTATAATACGTTAAATTAAAACACTTAAATTAACGCCTGATTTATAGAGGGGGTCATTTGGGTTTCCTTCTCGAATTGTATTGTTCTATCCTTGATGAGTCGAACCCACCTCGTCCCCTCACCGTAAACTGATGGGCTTTACATCCATTTGTTCTGTCATAATGAAGCGAATAAGCACTGAGACTATAACATTCCCGCGTGAGTTTTAAACATTTTTAATTACTTTTAAATCCAATACGACGTGGGTTATGCTCATATGGTGTTACCAAGGAATTTCCTTTTGATGATCTCCCAAGTGATGAGGGGCAGCGCTCACGAGGACGGGAGAAGTTGGATGGGTATTGAAGTTTCCCTCCACTAACCCCAATGATCTGGGGGTGACCGTGTATGAGCCCTTAGGAGGGGTACCTGTGGCGTATTTAGAAGCATTAAAGAAGGTAAGTTGCACCACGGGTAAACACTTGAAAGGCCCCTCATTTAACTCAATTTCTATCCTAATTCTAATTAATAAACTCCTCGAAGGTGCCATTCTCCAGGTTTAAGGCCATCCTTCGGATCTGAGGGACTGTAGGGAAGGACTCCAGTCCACCCTTGATCTGGAACAATTGTTCCAGGAACGGGATAAGAACTCCTCCCTTGGTCCCTAAACTTTCCTTAGCCTCCCTGAGTACTCTCAAGTACTCCTCCTGATCTCTAAACGGAGGGATCATGTTGATCACGAAGAAACCTGGAAACCCGACCTTGTCTGGAGAACTCTCGACCACCCTAACGTAGTTCATGGTGTCATTTATGCAAAACCTGGACGAATCGGAGACGAATATCCTAGTGATTTGGGAGCTTGGATAGACTGCCCTGAAAACTTCCAGCTCATGTCTCACAACATCATCTGATGGAGTCACTAAAGGTAGGTTATCCACAACGGCGAAATGGTAACTCCTCTTTCCCAAGATCTCCCTGTAGGTGACCTCTAACTCAGCCCTAAGAGCGGGGTCGGCGTGGATTACTGCCATATCGCTCTTGAACCTCATGCCGTCTCCGAAGAGCTTCAACACGGTCAAGGTACCTCTGCCCATCCTGATCTCTCTCAAAGGTAAAGGGCCTCGCCCCTCTACTGCCTTCGCTAGTAGACCATACTCCCTAATACCTGCTAGGAAAGAGGCGAAGCCCAGGAGGTCCCTGTCTATAAACAGAACCTCCCTCCCGTTCAGTGCCAACTCTCTCGCCAAGCCCAAAGCGATGGTAGACTTCCCAACTCCCCCTTTGGTACCTTGGATGGATATTCTGAACATATCTTCTTCTTTTTTGTACACTTAGTTTTTCTCTAAAAAACTTTCGGTTCATCATGACAGTATTTTCCAGGAAGCCGACATCGGAACCTTCACTGATATTTCATAATCTATATCATTGATCAATGTTAACTTAACGCTCCTCACGAGAGTATTTTGGGCGATTCGGGTTTCCTTCTCGAATTACGTTGTCTACGCTTGATCGGGCCAAATCACCTTATCCCCACCTTAAACTGACTAGGCTTTACATTTATTCTTTCAGACGTTCATTAAATAAGGCAAATTAGCACCAGAGACTATAGCACTTTCACGTGACTTTTAAATACTTCTAGTTACTTTTAATTACTGTGGAGAGGTATCTAACACCTATTGAGGTTGCTGAAATATTCGGCGTGAGTAGGAGTGGTGTTATTAAGTGAGGGAGGGGAAGATAAAGGTTGTTGAGGTTAACGGTAGGTGGAGAATACCTTACAGCGAAATTGATTGTTGTCTGGCGGTGGAAGGGTTAAACAAGTGGCGACCTACGCTCGAGTTTCATCAACGCGAAAGGAGGAATTGGAGAGGCAGTTGGACGCGTGAGAGAATAGGAAAACTCTCGGAGGAGTGGGTGTGATAGAGAAAGGATATAGGTTCCGGATTGAAAGAGGACAGAGAAGGTTTAAAGAAGTTAATAGAGTTAGCCAAGAGGAGGCAAATTGACGCAGTTGTAGCTCATAAGGACAGGCTAACACGTTTCGGCTTCGAATACCTCGTGGAGTTCAAAGCTTACGGAGTAAACGTTATTGTAGCTTCCCAAGATGATAAGGATCACATGCAGGAGCTAGTGGAGGACTTCGTAGAGATCGTCAAGTCATTCGCCTCTAGAATTTACGGCCAAGAGTATGAGAAGGTGGTAAAATGTGTTGAAAACCTTGAAAAGGACGGTTAAACTAGAGGGGTGCCCGTGGCGGAATTAGAAGCAATTAAAGAAGGTAAGTTACGCCACGGGTAAACACCGACATGTCTCCAAAGAAAGCCTGAACAGTGCAAGTCCGATAACTACAGGTGAACATTTCACACCGTCGAAAAGGCCTGGAGACACAACAAAGGTCACCGAACTCGTGGGTGATGTCTTTAAGGGCGAGGTTTCATGAAGGGGTGACGTTCAGGGACCTTAATCCTCTGAACTCACCGTTCCCTAGAGCTCCGGTCGTAGTCCATCATAGCTTATATCTTAGACTTAGATATAACATTCTATTTAATGCCAACCCCTCTGGACTACCCGGCCTTCAAGAGGTTCGTCATCGCCAACGCTCTGACCTCCGGAGTGTTCCCTCTGAGTGAGATGACGGTGATGTGGTTGTTCCTACAGGGTCTTCATAACCTCTTCCTATTCTCCTTCGTCGCTTCCTCGAGGCCCGTGACCAGGATCTTCGCCTCTCCCATCGGCGGTTACATAGGGGACAGGTTCGACAGGGCCAGGACATACACCTTGACGAGGTTGGCAACGCCTGTGACCATCTTGGGAATAATGTACTGCCTCCTCACCCACCAGTACCTTCTGGGAATAGTGCTGGTGTACGTGAGAGCCACTATCTCTCAGCTGAACAGTGTCGTGGCTACCACAGCCCTGTACACCCTAGTGCCCAAGGAGCTGATGGTTAAGGCCATGGCGGTGAACAGGTTCATGAAGGAACCTGCCACAGTCATAGGAACCTTGAGCTGGCCCTTCCTCCTGGGACTATTGGGGGCGAAGGTTCTTCTAATCTCCTCATCAGTCCTCATCATCACCACGCTCCTGGTTTACAAGCTGAAGGTCAGCCCAGGTAGGAAAGACGTGGGGTTCCTCACAGGCTTCAGGTTGGTGAAGGAGAAGGAGGAGGTCAGAGGAGCGGTGGTAGGGATAGTATTTGATCAAGCTGGAGGGGCCATTGTACTGAACTATTTACCTTACATAATTCAGTTGTATGGAGGGGGGAGCATACTCTACAGCATTGCACAGGCTCTATCTTACGCTGTCTTCCTCTTGGGCTCGTACTTGAACACCAGGTACAAGAACGCTGTAGGGATAGCTGTACTCAACCTTGTCCTCAAGATCTCGGTGTTCATTTCCCTCCTAGTTCCGAGCCCCTGGGCCCCAGTTTACGCTGTCTCGGCGTGGCTCTTGGGTGATGCCTTCCTGGAAGTGCTCTGGATATCTTCCCTGAGGGTCGGTGCAGGAGACGATCAGCTTTCCAGTGTGTTGGGCGTAGACGAATCACTCACCAACGTCGGGAGGACAGCAGTCCTGGAAGTGGCACCCGTACTCTTCCCTGTGGGAATGTTCACGGTAGTCTCCTTGGGCCTAGCGTTGATCGGTGCGGAGGGGATAATACAGTTACTACACAAGAAGATCTTGGAGCTGGAGATATAGCTTCCGAAACCTGATCCCTTGAGCAGTGGGTTCCCTTGAGCTTTAACAGATTAGTAGTGCGGCTGTCCCTTAAATATCCTGAATCAAGGCGATATAGTAACTTACGATTAGAAATATTTTGGGCGAATCCTTAGGTCGGGATTACCTCATCACGTCCCGACGTATACGGTACTCGCGGAACCGTTTTAAATGAGACCCGAAACTAAGTTTATGATCAAGGTTACAGACTCCCACGTTCACTACCACATCTTCCTTAGGAGGATACCCCAACACTGCTCGAGTTTCCTAGCCAACGTTGAGGACACGAGGTTCGAACTGACCTATCAGGACTTGGAGGTCGAGAAGGTGATGTTAGTTCCGTCACATCCTTGTTGGAGTCAGGACTGTTCTGACGGGTTCGACATCGACCTCGAGGTCTCCAGGAAGAACCCAGAGCTCTTCCTGCTCTGGGGCGAGGTGAACCCGGTGACCTGTGACGTGAAGAAGGAGCTGGAGAGGCAGTACTCCCTGGGGATCGTGGGCATAAAGCTCCACCCCGTTCACCACGGTTTCCCTCCCAATGGTTACAGGGAGGAGGAGGGAGGCGACAGGAACCTGGAGTTCATCTACCAGTTCGCCCAGGACAACAGGTTGCCTGTCCTGGTACATACCGGGACCAGCGTGGGAGTCAAGAGCAGGAATAAGTTCGGGGATCCCATGTTGCTGGACGACGTGATCAAGGACTTTAACCTCAACTTGATACTGGCTCACGCCGGGAGGCCCATATGGTACGAGAGTGCCTTCTTCCTCGCCAGGAACTACCCCAACGTCTACCTGGAGATCTCCTCAATTCCACCGAAGAACTTGCTAAAGGTTCTCCCCAGGCTCCCGGAGATAAAGGAGAAAGTGATCTACGGAAGCGACTTTCCCGCGTATAGGGGACAAAACCTAGCAAAACACGCGTGGGAGGTGTTCCTACAGGTCAAGGATCAAGGGGTGATGAGTGACAACGTCATGAGGTTGATAGCTAAGGTTTAAACACCATGATGTACATCAAGACGAAGAACGCCACCGTGTAGAGCAGTGATAATGACCTCATCCCCCTCCTGAACCTGTTCACGTCCCTGGTCAGTTGAAAGTGATAGTACTCCATGAAGCCCAAGGGAGGGGCCATCAGGAAGGCCCAGGTGGCCCATGAGGGCCTGCCCAACATTTCCCACAACATTCCCCCCGTCACTGCAGCCAGTGAGATGGAGACCAGTTCCACGTAAAACAGTTTCCTATAAGCTTTGAGTATCTCATCCCTCCAGGTATTTGAGAGAGCCATGACGTAATACGCTCCCGTAGTTGGCCCCGCCCAGCCCAGGAAACCCATGAGGTGAAGGTAGAGGAGTAAGTTGTAAGTCGGCAGCGAGTCGTATATGAACATCAGTGATATTTAGGGCCATCCATTAAAAAAGAGATTTAATCACTCTTTTACCAAAGCAGGAGAGAAGTTAAAAAACACCTCTGCTACGTTGACCCAGTACGCTTCACACTAACCTTCTGACCGTTTGTCCCTACGCTCTCATTTCACTCATTTTATGTTCAATCATGATGGAGTGTAGGGACTTAGCCCTCAACCACCTACCAAGCTTAACGGTAGGTGGGTCACGGGACTCCTTAGAGCCCAACGGCACGGGGCTCACATCCCAGATCACTCCCACCCCTTTGGGCTTAGCCCACATCAAGTGAGAGGCCATCCTTTATCAACAAAAATTTATTATAAACAAATATAGTAAAGATTTCTATCAACGTGAAAAAGGATTCGGCCCTCATCCCCTAACTTGGATCTTGGGATCCCGAAATATTACTCACTAGGCCTCGGAGGACCCTCGCCATTCATGAGAGGGAGGAGATCAGTTTTGGTTACAACGTTTGTCCATAAAGCGTTATTAGCGTCTTTGTCAAGCCCTAAAGGTTTAGTGTAGGAAGTTATTAACCTCCTCTTTCTCCCCCAATATCATGGAAAAGGCCATCGAACCCTGGGGGGTCAACGTTCCGTTCACGATCATAGCTCTTACGTATTGGGCGTTGGGGTCCTCCACCTTGTTCTTTGACCCTTCAGATCACCCCTACCTCATGATGATAGGGGCCTATTCGTTATATGAGGGTATGTTCCTAAGGCTCTTCTTCCCTGCCAGGAAGTACTTGCCATTACACCTAACCTCACTTGTCTTAATGTCAGTTCCCCTTTACCCGTTTCAGGCCCTATCCTCCACGTTTCTATTCCTCACTGAACTCTTGGGGATAAGGGACGTGAGATCTTACGGGAGCAAGTTCCCCCTCAACCTACTAGTCCTCTCGTCACCGATAGTCTCATCCTTGGTCTGGTTCCTCTTTCCCTTCACGGGGTACAACACATTGGTAACTGGACTGCTCCTCTACCTCCTAGGGGTTAACGTGGGGATATTCTCAGCCACAATGGGACTCAAGGCCAAGTTCGGAATCTGGCAACTCCCCGTCTTCCTTCTCTCCTTTCTGTCCTTCCTACCCAAACTCCTCGTCTTCACCTTGGTGGGGTACTACGTCTGGCTGTGGGTTGGTACAAGGAAGGTGAGGATGGAACTAACACCACTTCTGACCTTGATCGGCTCCCTCTCGGTCACAGCTTCATCGTTAATCCTCGGTCAAGGAATTCATGCCTTCGCTCTGGGGGTGATGACCCCCATGTTTTACAGCTGTATAACTTATTCCACCTCCAGGTACAACTACGGAAGGACTACTCCCATACCCGTCCTTTTAGCTGTCTCCTATTTCCTCAGGTTCCTTAACCTGGAGGTGTCCGGGATCCTCTTCGTAGTGGTCACTCTCTACTTCCTACTGCTCATAAGACATAACATGACCATCACCACACTCAGGCTAGGGATGTCAGCCAAATACCTTCGCGGATAACATCACTCCAGAGGCCAGTTGCCTGTGGTGAACCCGTTGAAGTCCTCGTACACCACGAACTCCAGGCCCTCCTTCCTTATCTTCTCCAGGATCTGCTCGTATTCTCTCCTGGAGTGATAGATACAACCCATCGGAATCATTTCCGAGTAGTAATCCCTGAACATGACGTACTCGTCCTTGAGGAGTTCCTATATATACTACAGGATAGGTTGCTTGGGGAGTTACTATCCAGACTAGATGAGTTGAAAGGTAGTGAGACCGATAGGGGTTCGGGCTTCATTGAATTTTCATGAATTTGTATCCAATCCTAAGCCCTTGGGCTTCACCGTAGTCTGGGGAAACCCGCTCACACCCCTCCGCCCCCTTAGCGGGGTAATCCCAACCCACCTACTCCCAGTGGGAGTGAGAAAGAGGTGGGGAAACCCGCCCATTTTAAGGTACCTAAACGTTGGCGGACTTCCTTATGTCTTAGCATCATATAAAAGTTACGATGAAATAATATAAACTTTAAGGTTTATCTGAGACTGTGACGACTGCGGGTCATGGGACTCCATCGACCCGAACGGCATGGGGCTCACATCTCTACAATCCCCTCCTTCTAGGCATAGCCAACATCGGCGCGAGAGCTCTCCCTTATCAGCAAAAATTAAACATAATTAAATACAAAACAGCAGTTATGGGATTTCTCGTTAGGTGTAGCCTTGAAGTCGAGGCGAAATCTAATGATTGCTGTGCAAAAGATTTCTATTTACATGGGGAAAGTATTTAGCCCTGTGGTAAGGACCGATTAGGTTAATGTAGGTCAGGTTATCCGACAAGTTACGAGAATATTCAGGGTTTATCGTTCCTGACTTTGACCAAGACTGTTACGTTTTCCCCGAGGCTCTCTAGGTCCCCGTTCTGGGACTCCAAGTCCCCTCCCCGAAAGTTCATCTGGACCATTTTGTTACCGTCAGACACCACCACGACCACGGGATAATCCACGCTCTTGATCATGGCTTCCTCCAGGATCGATTCCAACTCATACCTCTTGATCTTCTTGGCGAGAACGGTCCTCATTTGGTATATCTTTCCCTCTGATGGAACAACCTCGTTCCATTCCTTCCTCAACGACGCCCCCTTCTCCATGTCCGCCTTAAAGATCTCTACGCCCCTCGCGTAGAACCCTTCGGCCTGTCTCTTGGCTATCCCTTGAAATGGGCCATCGTAAAAGAAAGTTAGTCTCACCGTAGTCGCGTCCCTCCCTGGGAGAACGATGAACCTAAGGTAGGAGTTCACCTTAATTATACCCTCAGTTTTCTTTATTAGGTAAGTCACTTCATCCCTGGTCACCTGTCTGACAACTCGCATCTTAAGGGCTAGGAGCCACTTGACCTCGAGCTCCCAGCCGTCATCCGTCTCCCTCAGGTCCTTGAAGGCAGGGACGTATTTCATGAGGTTGTGAGGGTTCATTAGGTACTCCCTAACCGACTCCTGGCTAGCGTTAACCTGAAAATCGTATGTCACTTCCATGAGTATACCTTTTAATTCTACTGTATTAAACTCGAGTCGTTGGACTGATTTAAGGAGTAGAAGTAGTTAACTTCACCTTGACTGTAAGGGATATTTAAGGGAAAGTCTCGTAACTACTATTGACAAAAGGATGATAAGCTTCCCCCTTCTAAGGGCGGTGTAAAAGTCATTAAGCCTAAAACTATTACTTCTTCTAACAACAGTTATGGGATTTCTCGTTAGGTTAGGCCTTGAAGTCAAGGCAAAATCTAATAATTGCTGTTCTAAGATGATTTTTCTGGTCAACTTCCTGAGACGGAGATTGCACTCCGACCTGAATGGGGCACTGAACGTCCTTAAGAGGACCACCAACTTAGTGGTATCAACAACAAAGGAACTAGTCTCCTTCCTTCTGGACCACGACCGAATAGCACCCATAAAGGGGTGTAACCCTTGAGACCTCAGGGAACTCTCTCCGTTTATGGTGGGGAAGAGGTAAGCTCCGAGGACAACTTTCCCCTGTTATTTCTCTCCCCGCACCCGGACGACCTAGCTCTCTCTGTTGGAGGGACTCTCATCAGACTGAGCAGAGCAGGTATGAAGTTGAGGGCCATAACCTTCTTCACGGAGAGTCTGTTCTCTCCATACCTTAAGGTAGGAGACATCTCCAGGACTAGGAAGGAGGAGGACTCCCTTTACTTCCGTTCCCTCGGGATCGAATACCTTCAGCTCAACCTGCCGGACACGTCATTGAGGTACCCGGACAACCTCCTGGGTGAGGGAATTCATGAGGAGGAACATCTGGTCAGCCAGGCGATGGAGTTACTATCCAAAGAGAGGCCTAAGGCAGTCTTCAGTCCGTTGGCCATTGGAAACCACTTGGATCACAGGATAGTTAAGAAGGCTGCCCTACTCTCCTTCCCTTCAAGTAAGTTGGTATTTTACGAGGATCTCCCTTACGCATCACGGGTGAACCACTCTGGCCCAGAGGGTGCACTTAGGTGTGAGGTGGACGTTACGGACGTCATCGATGATAGGGAGAGGTTACTCACAATATACAGGTCGCAGATAGGAGAGGAGGAGATGGAGTTGGTTAGGAGATACCTCTTCAAGGGAACGAGTTTCGTGGAGGTTCTTTGGGTGTACGATCCCTCAATCTGTGCAGAGCTGAAGTTTCCCAAATTAATTTAAACTTTGTCAATAATGTCACCCGTCTTGAAGGTACTGGTTGTAGCCGACTTCGGCCTCAACGAGAGAACAGGAGGTTACTCCAGAAACCTTGAGGTGTTGAGGAGGCTCTCAAAGAGAGTGGAGTTGGTCGTTTTTCCCTCAACCAGGAATCTGGCTCTCTCGTCGAGGGCGGAGAAACAGCTTCGAGATACCCTAGACCAGGTAGGGGGAGAGGTACATGAACTCGCTGAACCCCTCATTGGAGAGGAGTTCGACTCCAGGGAGGAGGTACTCTCCAGGATCCCCAGGAGGGAGGAGAACTACGACGTGATTTACGTTTACGGTAACTCCTGGCCGGAGCTCGAGATAGCCAGGAGACTCAGGGGGAAGGCCCCTGTTGGAGTTCAACTTCAGTTGGAGCCGTTCTACAGGGAGGTGTCAACGCTCTTGAGGATAAAGCTCAGGGGTCCTACCTGTACCGCTCTACCTAGGCTTAAGAGGGCCCTGTTAGAGTCGGAGGAGGAGAGGAGGGGGTGGTTGAGGGCCATAGCTGAGGGAGGACTCAACTTCATCCTGTCGGTCTCCTCAACTCCCCTCAAATTCTCTGGGCTGGACTCATTGACCTCTTGGGAAGTCATAAGGCCCGCCAACGCCTTCAATGGAGTGCCCAATTACGATAAGGAGGACTACGCGATTTATTTCACGAGACTCATTCCCGAGAAGGGAGTGTTCGAGGTACCTCTCATTTGGAGGGAGGTCAACAGAAGAAGGGACTTAAAGTTGTATGTCGTAGGGAAGTTTCAGTATCGTGAAGATGAGGAGGCATTCCTCAAGATGAGTGAGAGGTTCAAAGTGAATCTGGAGTACCTGGGATTCAAGGAGGGGAAGGAACTGTTCGACCTGATCTCTAAGGCGAGGGTCACTGTTTACCCCTCCCACTATGACAGTTTCTCAATGGTCGTGTTGGAGTCCCTGTCACTAGGGACTCCAGTTGTAGCCTACGGTACTCCTGCCATAAGGGAAGTGTACTCCAGACTGCCTGAGGTCAGAGTGGTTAGGGAGGACGAAATCAAGGAGATGGCCAGAGAGGTCGTATCTATCCTGGGGAAAGAGGAGGTTGGGACGTCCCATAAAACTCAGGAGTTCTTGAAGGAGCACTCCTCCTGGGAGAAGGTAGTGGAGGCAGAGCTTAAACTCTTGAGGAGGTTTTCGATTAACCGGGGAGTTAATCCATGAGGATAGTGGATTTAAGGTGGAGATTATACCTTTTATCATGTATTCGAGAGGCCCAGAACTCCCCGAGTTACTCTCCCCTATTCCAGTGAACTCACTCTTCGCCGATAGGGTGAGGGAGTTCGGTGATAGGACTGCAGTAGACTACTTCGGGCGTAAGTTGAGCTATAGGGAAGTGTACTCCATGGCCTCCTCCTTAGTCGGTCAGTTGGAGGAGAAGGTTAATCCTGGGGACGTGGTGGCGTTGGCTACACAGAACGTTCCGCAATTCCCCATCGTACAGCTGGCCCTTTGGTCACTGAGGGCATCAGTCCTCCCGATCAATCCTGCCTATAGGAGTCAGGAGATGAGTTACCTGATCAGGGACTCCCGGGCCAAACTCCTTATCGCCTCTTGTGAGGCCCCAACCGTGGAGGGCGTGGAGACCCTGAGGACCAACCCTGAGACCTTCGGTGACATTCCCAAGGAATTGGAGGAGAAGTGGGGCGTAAACACCTCCTGTGAGGAACAGTTGGATTTCAAGTCGTCTGGGAGACTATCGTCTCCACAGATCGGGGATCTGGCACTGCTGCTCTACACGTCAGGAACGACTGGGAAGCCTAAGGGAGTGCCCATAACCCAAAAGAACGTGTTCGCCTCCTCTACGATCTACAGGAGGTGGTTCGACTTCAGGGACGATGTGGTCCTGGGCATAGCCCCGTTCTATCACATCACAGGCCAAATATTTCACCTCACCACTCCCCTAATCTCAGGATCCACGATCTTGACCACCTACAGGTTCGACCCGTCATATTCCCTCTCCGTAGTGGAGGAGGGTAAGACTACGGTCACCATGGCGGTAGCCACTGCCTACAGGGCCATGCTCTCTTCCTACGACGGCCAGGATCTGTCCTCCATGAGGCTGTGGTCCTCTGGAGGGATGCCCATGCCTCTGGCTTGGGAGAGGGAGTGGAAGGGACTCACGGGAAGTTGGATCTACATGGCTTGGGGATTAACTGAGACCACCTCTCCAGCCACGTTGTGGCCCTATCCCTTTACGGGGGAGCTACCTGTGGATTCCGAGACTGGGGTGGTGAGCTCCGGTGTTCCGGTCTACAACACCGAGGTCATGATTAACCAGGAAGGAGAGGTGCTGGTGAGGGGCGAGCAGGTGGTAAGGGGATATTGGAGGTCGGGGGAGTTTCAGGGAGGATGGCTCCCAACTGGAGACCTGGGAAAGATATTGGACGGCTGGGTCTTCATATTGGACAGGAAGAAGGACGTCATAAACACCTCCGGCTTTAAGGTCATGCCAAGGGAAGTGGAGGAAGTGCTCCTCTCCCACCCTGGAGTTCTGGAGGCCGCAGTGGTAGGGGAGCCCGATCCCTATAGGGGAGAGGCAGTGATAGCTTACGTGAAGCCCAAGGACGAGTCCCTTAGTTCTGTCCTCCTGGAGGAACTCACGACTTACTGTAGGAATAGGTTAGCTCCCTATAAGGTTCCTAGACAGATAAGGATTGTGAAGGAGATCCCCAAGACTCCCTCAGGAAAGATAATGAGGAGAGCGTTGCGGGATCGAGAAGTCTGAAGTTCTGGAACGAGCTTCTTTCACGTCCCTCAGGTGGGCACGTGAGATTGCTTGTCCTTCAGACTTGTGTCATTCAAGGTCAGGCCGAGTGTATGGAATTAGCCCTCCTCAAGTGAGTCTAAGGGAGATCGTGGGAATCTACGAGCGTTACCGGAACAGGGTGAAGGATCTCGGCCTAAGCTGATACATCGTGGATAACTTCCTCTTCTCATGAGACACGTTAGATTTGCCTTAATTGACGTGGACTTCCAAGAGAAATTAGACTTAAGATGACAGTTTAGATTTCGCCTCGGCTACGGGGCGATATTTTAGGGGAATCACAATGCAGCAGTTATTAGATTTTGCCTTGATTACAGGGCGATATTTAAGGGAAAGTCCCATAACTGCTGTAAAGGTCAGTTGCTTGTGTCGGGCACCACAACCCTGTCGGACATCTACGGATATATCATTGCTGCTATCCTCGTGGTGGGATGGGGACTGATATCTCCGCTGACGGAAATGAGGAGCGAG
>Ga0081474_119553_pt1 | contig 14655 bp, 17 predicted proteins | sample OneHunmetagenome_2_FD_70978 | JGI IMG/M metagenome (GOLD analysis project Ga0081474, IMG submission 70978) | Ferrous microbial mat communities from One Hundred Spring Plain, Yellowstone National Park, USA v2 (version 2) | ecosystem: Environmental > Aquatic > Non-marine Saline and Alkaline >... | reverse complement strand
TATGGAGAGCAAACCCTCCGTAACCCCTCTTCCACACGGGGCATTACAGAACGGTTCAGTTCGATGGAACCTCCGCTGTGGGTGAAGGGGGATCGAGGTTGCTCTGAGAAGCAGGAAATCTCCATCGCGAGGTGGAGATGCCCCGTCCGTGAGGGCGGGGTAGTTCACCAACGGAGCAAGAGCGCTATGGAGTTCTAACCCTCTTTCCCACGCATAGCTCTCATCTAAAGAGAAGGATTGTCATAAATGATTTCAATACCTAGCTAGTGAGAATGACTGAGTGAATTCCTTGACATAAATCTTAGACCCAATTGAAGATCTCAAATGAATGTAAGCAGATTGATTTAAAATTATAAGGAAGTTAGAAAACTCGTTCTCTTCCGTGCATGGATTCATGAACCGTGCCTGCTAGACTAATCAAGAAAAGATCGGACAGATAGCTTCCAATTAATTGAGCTCCAACCTTAAGCGCACCTACTTCCCCTACTGGAACGGAAAGGGCAGGGAGACCCGTCAGATTGGCAATAACAGTATTGACGTCAATCATATACATCCTTACAGGATCATCGATCAGTTCGCCTAGCTTAGGAGGAAGAATTGGCATAGTAGGTGAGATAAGCACATCGACTTCTCTTAAGAACGAATTTAACTGCCTTATGAGCATTGTACGAACCTTCAAGGCCTTGAGGTAGTACTGCTCATAATAGCCTGCGCTTAATATAAAGGAACCTAATAGAATTCGCCTTTTCACCTCTGTACCAAAACCTTCTCCTCTCGTTTTCCCATACACTTCCCTCCAATTACCATCGCCGTCTATGCTATGCCCATATCTCACACCATCATATCTAGCCAAATTAGAGCTTGCCTCAGACATGGCAATTACATAATAGGCTGGAACGACGTAGTCTGAAAGTCCGAGCTTGACTTCCTTTACTATGGTCCCCTGGTCACTCAACCTATTTACAACGTCGTTTATCTTAGATCTTACAGGAGGTTCAGAGGCTTCATTTATATCTACTAGTAGACCTACCCTGAGACTCCTCATATCGATTGAGTTCCCATCAATGGGCCGCTCTTTTACCGTCGTCGAGTCACGGGGATCTTCCCCGCTAATTAGTCCATAAATCAACGCAAGATCTTCAGCAGTTTGGGCAAATGGTCCTATCTGCTCCAAGCTATTAGCGTAGGCAACTAGTCCATATCTACTTACCGTCCCATAGGAAGGCTTCAGACCGAAGATGCCAGTGAAGGAGGCAGGAGCTCTTATGGACCCACCGGTATCACTACCAAGGGAAACCTTCACTATATCAGTTGCAACGGCCACTGCACTTCCTCCTGAGGAACCGCCCGCTGTCCTAGAGGGATCCCATGGGTTCCTGACAGGACCAAAGAAGCTAGTTTCTGTCGTGGAACCCATTGCAAATTCATCCATGTTGGTCTTTCCCAATATCACTGCGCCTTCGGCCTTGAGTTTCTTGATTACAGTGGCATCGTAAGGGGATATGTAGTTCTTAAGCATCCTAGATCCACAGGTAGTGGGCATTCCTTTGACAGATATATTGTCCTTCACAGCTACCAACAATCCTGCTAATCTTCCCCTATTCTTGAGACTCTCCTTAACTTCCAGTATAACCTTATCTCTACTTTCTAAATAGGTGAAGGCGTTGAGGTTACGAAATTTCTCTATTTTATCAAAGGTGGAGTTAACGTAGTCCTCTGGAGTTAACGATCCTTCTATTAATTTGCGCACCGTCTCCAAATTCAATCACCGAAAGTCTTAGGGCCTATTATGTAACCTTCCTTAATCTTCCTTGCATTTAGTAGTGCCTCCTGAACTGGAAGAGGGTCATCTGGAACGTCTTTTCTCGTCTTCCCAGCTCCCACTGGATGGAAAGTTGGCTCCACCTCTGATAAATCCAATTGATCTAGCTTTGAGAAGAAGGCTAAAATGTCCTCTAAATCCTTCCTTATTCTGCTCCTCTCATCCTGGCTAAGTTCAACCAAGGAAAGGGACTCTAGCTTTTTCACTAAATCATCGTTAACAGCGATCCTCACGAGCTACCTGCTCCTCACATAATAATATTTCTGACTCCCATCAATCAGATTGTACCATTGTGGTAAGAAAGTCCTCTATGGCTCCGCTTAAAACTTGATAGGATGTCAAATTAGCAAGCAATGTTCTGACTTCTTTACCTATATACTCATAGATGTAATGCACCCCGTCCTGCTGTAGTAGTCCTAAGAATCTGAGGTCTTTCCCCTCCTTCTCTAAGTGGGAGAGCAGATAAATTCCATACACATCCTCCGTGTATGGATTAAGACGAAGAACAACTTCTATACCTTCTGAGGTACGAAACAATAGGAAATTTCGACCTAATTGAATTGCCTCCGACAGGGCCAACAGCAACAGGCTCCTCTCTCGCTCCTCCAACATCTCCAAAAGGTCAGTTACCTTAATCAGCTCCATTAAGATGGAAGGCCTGTGGGCATATATGAAGATAGAACCTAATTACTAGATCGCGGGGATTATACCATTGCCCAGAAAGAGGAAGAGTGAAGGAGAGGGAAAGAAGGTACAGAGAAGAGATGAAAGAAAATTTGATGTCGAGGAATTGTTCGACGAATATTTGGATGAGCTTGTGGACGGGCTAGGTTTATCCAATATTAACCTTCCTCGCGAATTCTATTACAACGTACTGAAGGAGCCATTCATAGGAGCAGTGGGAGACGTTAAGAGTAAGCCAAAGCCTAGAACCATTATAAATAGATTGATCAGTATTAAAGCCGACCTTTTCGACGTCATATCTGTTAGGTTAGCAAGGGAGCTCGACCATCTGAGCCCAGAACAATTAGACTTCGCAGTGCAGTATATAAGAAGGGGGATAGTGGAAGCTGCGCCTAAGTTATATCAAGAAGCCATTAGAATGGGAGCAAGGGAGACGCTGGAACTACTTAAGGAGACATGGAAGGTGTATGGCATTAAAGCTCCAGTAAACTGCCCGAGATGTGGCTTCGCCTCAGTAATGCCAGACGGCGTATGTATGGTGTGTGGAAAGGACGTGAGCGATGGGGAGATAAAGAGGCAACTGGAAATAATTGAACAGCTAAGGGAACTAAAAGAGGAAGATCCCGTTGCCTATAACGAGATAATGTCTACGAACTACCTTTACTTCGTCGAAGGACGACTTGTCCCTCCAAGCAAAGTAAGACAGGAGGAGGGTAAGCTAAGGTACGAGATCGTCCTTACAAAAAAGGATAAGATGGAACTGGAGAAAGATTTCAATTGATTTGCCTTCTTCAAGAAGCAATCTTCTGATAAGATAATTAAGGGGCGCTAAGTTCAGGTGACCGTGGGAAAGTATTTACTATTAGACGGTGGAGGATCGACAACTAAGGCGTATCTATATGATGGTTCAGATGTCAATCTGAACCTCTTTCCCAGTAGCAGTATTTCAACGGTGGGAATGGAAGTTGCGGTCCGCAGGATAGTGGAAATAGCGAAGAGTTACGGTCAACTTGAGGGTATATCTATCTCGTTGGCAGGATTGGACTCTGAGCCACTTAGGCGGAAGGTAAGTGAGTTACTGACAACGGAGCTTCTGAACCTTGCCAGTGTAGTAAAGGTTGAGCATGATGCCCATGTAGTTCTTCTATCTAACGCAAACAGAGGTTGCATTGTCATATCTGGAACAGGGACTATAGCCTACGGATATGATGGCGTCAATAGATATGTTATGGGAGATAGAGGTTGGCTTGTTGGAGATGTGGGAGGAGGATTCTGGCTAGGTAGAGAGGCCTTAAGGCTTGCATTGAGGGAGTTCCAGGGGTTAAGAGGATCCAGAAGTGTGTCAGCTGCACTAGGATTTGATAGTGAGGAGAAGTTAGTGGAGTTCTTATACAACAACTCCTGTTCACAGGACAAAGTGGCATCTTTTGCTCCCACTTTATTGAAATTAATAGAAGATGAAGAAGTACTTTCTACAGTCAAGAAGGGAATAGAGGAGTTGGCCCAGAACGTGATGAGGGTATGTAATAGGGTAAACACGGATACGGTATACTATCACGGTGGAATGTTCAATTCACCAACTTATATCGAATTATTCACAAAAAGCATAGGAGAGTTCAAGGCCTTCCCCAGTAACCCAGTGCTTAAGGGGCTAGGAAAACTTCTGAATCTAGAACTCTAACTCTCCCTCTTCCTCTATGGGTTTCACGCACTCAAGCTCAACCAATTTATCAAATATCCTCTTAACGGCCCTATAGACTTCCTCCTCCCTTTTGGCTCCAGTTATGACCATCTTTCCACTACTAAATATCAAGACCACCACCCGCGGCTCATCCATTCTATATATCAAACCAGGGAATTGTTCAGGCTCATACATATTATTGTCAAGAAGAAAGGCCGCCTTATCCAAGTTTACGTGCAAATGTAGATTAGCGGAGGCAACTATGTTCTGGATCTGTATCTTTGACTTGCCGGTTATGTTTATGCCCGCCCTTTTAAGAGAGCGAATAATTTTCTTAGCGGCTTTAATTAACTCGTCCGTGCTTTTAGCTCCAGTTACAACCATCTTTCCTGATTTAAATATAAGTGAGGTGACCTTAGGAGACTCAAGCCTATATATAAGGCCTGGGAATTGATCAGGATCATATTCTACATTGGGCACACTCCTTTCCATAGCGTAAAGGTCTAAGCCCTGCTCTAACGTTACTGTTGCTACTATATTCTCGATATTTATAACGGACTTATAAGGGATTATTTTCCCCACCTCTTATAAAGAGTGTTAGAAGGCTTATAAGCTAGCTTATAAACAGTGATGCTGTGGTCGACTCTGTTTCTAAATTCTAAGACGATCTTACCATTGCAGATTTCCATGACTGAGCTACTCCCTTCCTTATCGTAGGCTTCACGATTCATGGCTCCATTGGCTCAAAGGACGTCTTGCTGACCTCCTCCCCGCCCTTGGAAGGGGCGAGGCTTGCCATTCTTTTGTCAATTGATTTTTACGTGAAGATAATGTAGACGCATGATTAATGAATGTTCGCCTAAGCTTCTCTACGACCCTTTTCTCAACTGTTAGGAGATTAGGAAAAAGAAAAATGGAATACTTTTGAGGGCTATCGCCTTAAATTCCCACTAAGGTAAATGGAGAAATAGATGGGTGGGGATGTGTCCCCATAGCGGACCCGCCGGGATTCGAACCCGGGACCACTGGCTCCGCAGGCCAGCACTCTATCCTGGCTGAGCTACGGGTCCAAGACTACCTAACTATATTCTGGATAAAGGGTTTATTCCTAGAGCAGACAATCCATTCCCAATCACGGTCTTTACTCCCATGGCTAACCAGAGTTTAAGGGCTCTCTTCCCCTCTGCTGGCTCCTGAAGTATTCTCTCACTATCATACCATCGATTAAAGATATCGGCCAGTTTGTTAAGATAAGTTGCCATTATTTCCGGCTTCAATTGCTCTGTGGTGGAAACAAATACCTCTGGAAATTTGGCCACTTGCAGTAACAGCCTTCTCTTGTCCCCAACTAACTCCGAAGTATCGGCCTTCTCCACTGAAGGCATGCTCTCCATCTTTGATACGATGCTGTGAGCTCTAGCGTAGGTATATTGAAGATATGGGCCGCTATTCTGATTGAAATCTATTGCCCTTTGAATACTAAAAGACATAGGTTTAGTGGGAGCTACAGAAATTATGGCGAACCTTATGGCTCCTTTAGTTAATTCGTCGATTACATTCTCGTTGCCTCCCCTACTCTTAACTCTATTGCCCACCACAGCTCTAACTTGATCAATTATGTCATCCACAGAGATGTAACGTCCCCTTCTCCCACTCATCCGCATTCCCTCGACATTAACCATGCCATAGGAGTAATGTAATAGGTTCACTGCCTCATTTCTGAAGCCCATCAGATATAGGGTAGCCCTAAGTTGAGTCTGGGGAGTGGACTGCTCCTCTGCGATAACGTTGATCACCCTATGAGCACTGAATTCCTTATACTTTTTGAGAGTGTAGGCTATGTCTCTGGTAGGATATAGAGTAGTCCCATCCGCCCTAACGAGTATAAGGGGAGGCACATCATACCCCTTTGGTATCCTGAGGGCTCTTCTTTCCTCCTCGGTTAGTCCCTGAAAAGATACGGCTGAGGCTCCCTTATGAATGGTGAGTATACCTTTCTCCCTCGCCTCATTGATTATCTTCTCAACGGAACCATTCCATAGTAAATCACCCTCATAGTCAAATGAGTCAAAGTATATTCCTAGGAAGGAAAGAGTCTGCGATATGCCCTCTAAAGCATAGGTGGAGACTTTCCTCATGAGGGTTCTAATTGGTTCCTCTCCCCTCTCGTACTGCTGCATTAGTTTTTGGACGGAGCCCTCAGGGTCAGGATCTCTCCCTATCTCATCGGCCAACTTATCAAAGATCTCCTGCCCTTTATCTCTCAGCTCTTTGGCCACTGCCACAAACTCATCAAGTTCTCTAACCTTGCTCAAATACTCCTCATGCTTCTCCTTGAGTTCTTCAAGGACCTTCTTTAATTTATTTATCTCAATGAGTACGTTGGTACATGCGTAAACTAACCCTAGCCATACGTCCTTCTTCGATTCAATGGGAGGATCTGGCCAACCTAGCCTAGACATGCCGTAAGATAAAATGGCACTCTGTCTACCGGCATCATTAACGTAGAACCTAACGTTTACCTCATGCCCTCTCAGTTTAAGCAACCTAGCCAACGTGTCTCCCAGTATAGCGTTCCTTAGATGGCCTATATGCAGGGGGTGAACCGGGTTTGCGCTGGTATGTTCCACTACAATCCTTAAGGGGGATGAGGTCCGGAGTATGCCATAATCCTCAGTCATATTAGAGAAAGTGAGACGGAATAACTCATCCTCATTAACAAAGGCATTTAGATAAATGCCGATGATTTTAGTGGACTTTATGAGCTTTCCTTTAAATTGCAATTCCAAATGAGATCCCTTAGGTACCAGCTCTCTCAGGGGAACAGCTAAGTCCCCCAGCTCCTCACTAGGGGGGATCTCTATTCCCTCCATAACCTGGGTAGCATCTACACCTAACGCTGCGCTCAAATGAAGTGCAAGCTCCTTCTTAACATCACTAAAGGGATCCACCTGTGTCACTAAGTCATCCCACTTTTAAGCTAAGTAACTTCAAGTTCTTTAACATGGGTAACAAAAGGGTGGAGATACTGGTAGTGGAGGACTACACAGGTAAGTCATCTGAACTGGAGAAAGATATAGACAGAATGATTGAGGAGTCAGGAGAGGCGGAGATTTCTGTTGTAAGGTTACACTTGCCAATCTGGATAGGTGAGGAAAGCGAAGTAGTTGGAGTGCACATATTGGGGAGACAATCAGTTGCAGAAGCATAAATCCTGCCCCTATTATAGGGGAGGCTTCTGCGTCTCTCCTCTTCTGGGGGCTCCCAGTGATTTGGTCACTTCTGCAGAGAGATGCACTAACAACTACACGGCATGTCGATTTTTTACAGAGGAAGTAAAACAAGGATTGGAGCTTCACATGACGGAGGCCAATGAGATCAAATTTTATTCTAAGGTTAACATCATCCCAGAGGATATAACCAGTGACTGTTCATTCTTCGTGGCATCAAAATCCGACAAGGGTAAGATTGCTCGCTGTAAAGCATTAGGACGTACATTAACGGTTTCTCAGGCCCTATTATGCCATACAAACTGGCAGAACTGCCCTTTTAGGAGTTCATTCAGTCTGTACCAAGCTTAGCATACTTTCCTTCTGGAAGTAAAGTTATGAGGTTTCTTTCAGTTAGATCAGCCAGCGCCTTCCTTATTTTATCTTCGCTGGCAATCCCAGATAGAATAGAGTGAAGTTCCTTAAGGTTCATTGGCTTATCGGACAACAGGCCCAAAAGTATGTCCTTAAGCTCCTCTTCGTTGGGGGCGGTCATTACAACCACATCCCTGTCGGTGTATACCACCTTCAGCTTCTCTTCAACCCCCTGCTCCTTATCCTTCCGCTGTTTCTTAGGCACAGGTCCCACTTCCATTGGGACTATCTGTCTTGGTAGCTTTTAAAGATTAACTGAAACATGCTAATACTTATAATAGATCGTTAGGTTTAACCGTAATTTCCATATGGCTGGCAAGGATTTCCTGCTCTACTTACGTTTATATAGGGGTCGACTATAACATATGTTTTAGGCGTTGCCATTGACACAGCCTGATTTCCTCCGACAGGTCGCCAGCAAGGTGTTAACACCTACGACTGTGGAGTCTAAGAGGTTGGATGAGGCTAGAAGGCTACTAGCCAAGGCAGAGATAAAGTATAAGTTCTCCTCCTATGGTGGGGACTACAGGAGATTGCTGGACTATCTTCTAAGTCCAGACTTTATTGAACTCCTACTAGTAATAGGAGTTGATGTGGCTAAAAAACTTCTTCAGTCAACGGAAGAAAGTTACGATGATGAGAAGATAAAAGAATGTGTAAAGAAATTGTTAAGTGAAATAGATGGATATGAAACACCCTCGGAGGAAACCACAAGTAGAATGCTAACTTTCTAGAAAAGAAAAACGTTTTAGTCGAAAGATGGAGTCTTGGGAGTTTCCTCTCCTCCCTCTCCTTTCTCTCCTTTCTTCTCAGTCTTAAGAGAGGAAGCTGCTACCACATCATCTATCTTTAGAATGGCTGTGGCCGCCTCCGTGGCGCTCTTTATGACTTGGGCCTTAACCCTTACGGGATCTATCACATTTATTGAAAGCATGTCGTCCACCAACTTGCCTTGGATAGCGTCTATTCCAGCGTTAACCAATCCCTTGGCGTGCCTTGCCCTCAGGTCCATCAGAGTTGCTATGGGCTCCATTCCACTCGTTTCGGCCAAAATTGTTGGTATCTCCTGTAATGCCTCGGCGTAGGCCTCTATGGCAAGCTGCTCCTTTCCTCCTATAGTCCTAGCGAACTCAGTGAGCTTCATACTCAGCTCCTGCTCCACCGCACCTCCCCCAGGCACTATCATAGGTTCTCTGAGCACATTCCTAAGGGAGTGGAGCCCATCATTTATGCTCCTCTCAGCCTCATCAACTGCCATATCGTTTGAGCCCCTAAGCAATATGTTCACTGACTTGGGGTTCTTGGCACCTTCTATGAACACCATCTTGTCGTTGCCCACTTTCCTCTCCTCAACCAAATCGGCATAGCCTAGGTCCTCAGGAGAAGCGTTCTGTATGCTGCTAATTATCCTCGCCCCCAGGGCCTTCTCCAGCTTCTCTATGTCACTCCTCTTCACCCTTCTCACGGCCATTATTCCCCTCTTGGCCAAGAAGTGCTGGGCCACGTCGTCTATTCCCTTCTGGCATATTACAACGTTGGCACCAATTGAGGCTAACTTATCAACCATGTCCTTGAGGTACTTAGTCTCTTCGTCAAGGAAGGCTTTTATTTGCTCTGGAGAGGTAATGCTAATCTTCGTAGAAATTTCGGGCTTCTCAACCTCTAACGCCATGTCAAGGACAGCTATTTTGGCCTTCTCTATCCTCCTGGGCATGCCAGCATGCACTACCTCCTTGTCAAGGACCAGCCCCCTCACCAATAGGGAGTCCTCAATGGTCCCTCCCTTCTTTTTATCGATCTTAATGTTGTCCAGACTCACATTATATCCGCCATCTGGAAGGGGCTCAGCTACTGTCGTAACAGCATCAATTATTAAGTTCATTAACTTCTCAAAGGACTCACCTGTAGCCATGAACTTACTACTCATTGTGGTGTAAAGGATTTTCCTCAATTCTGCCCTCGCAGCTGGAGAGTTGAGGTCTTTGACGTTCACTTTAGTTCCGAGCTTGTAGAGCAGATCAAGCGCCCTCTCCTGTGCCCTCTTGTAACCCTCTATTATTATTGTGGGGTGGACGTTCTGGTCCAGTAGTCTCTCCGCCTTCTCCAACAGTAATCCAGCCAAAACCACGGCACTGGTGGTGCCGTCACCCACCTCTGAGTCCTGTGCCTTGGCGGCCTCAACCAACAGCTTGGCAGCAGGGTGCTGTATCTCCATGTCCTTAACTATGGTGGCACCGTCGTTGGTTATGGTCACGTCACCGAAGCTGTCTATTAGCATCTTGTCCAGCCCCTTGGGGCCCAGGCTGGACCTAAGTATCTCAGCCAGGGTGCGGGCGGCTATTATGTTGTTCCTAAGGGCGTCCCTGCCAGTTGACCTGGAGGTGCCCTCCTTGAAGAGTACAATTGGAGCACCTGCAGCCGGCATCCTAAACCACCTTTTTCACCTCCTCTTAAGAACCACTTCTATATAAATCTTTCTAGATGAGAGCCGTTTTGGACGTTGGATCAGCTACTATCTTTTACTATATTGGTGTTATGGCCCTGGAGATGGAACTATTTGTAGGTGTCCCATGATGTTAGGTATACTTTTAATCTACTCGTCGTAAGTTGTTTTGATCCATGACACAGGATCCTGTACAGATTGACACCTTTACGCTCCTACATAAGGAGCTAGAGAAGGAGAAGTACCATCTCATAGGTGGTCATAGTGCATATAAGAAATGCCATTGGACCCACGAGGCCCTCACCAGCGGGAGGTATTGTTATAAGGGAAAGTTCTACGGCATTGAGAGCCATAGATGTGTCCAAATGACAACCTCCTCCCTTTGGTGTTGGTTTAGATGTGTCCACTGCTGGAGACTAGAACCAGAGGATGTGGGGATTGAATGGGATGAAACTAAGCTACCTATGATGGATGACCCAGAGTTCATAGCGGAGAAGAGCATAGAGGAGCATAAGAGGTCCCTTTCAGGCTACTTTGGAAGAAATGGAGTAGATAGAGAGAAGCTCAATGACGCCGTAGCACCTAAACATGTAGCCATAAGCCTAACCGGTGAACCTACTCTCTATGATAGAATTGGGGAGCTCCTTAAGGAATATCATAAGAGAGGAATGACGACCTTCCTGGTAACTAGTGGAATAAGGCCAGACATCCTGGCCACATTGGACGAGGAACCCACTCAACTTTTCGTCTCACTACAAGCACCCAATGAAAGAAAGCACAAGATCATAAACAGATCGATCGTGGCGAACTCGTGGGCCCTTTTCCTAAAGACTCTCTCCATATTACCAAGCTTCAGTTCTCCCACAGTGTTGAGGTTGACGTTAATCAACGGAATGAACATGTCGGACGAGGATGTGCGCGACTTCGCAAAGTTGGTGGAGTTGGCACAGCCCACATACATAGAGGCCAAGGCTTACATGCACGTAGGCCCTTCGACATTAAGACTGACTAGGGACGCTATGCCGAGGCATAAGGAGATCAGGGAGTTTTCAAAGAAGCTAGCGGCCGCGACGGGCTATAAATTGCTCTCTGAGCATGCCCCAAGCAGAATAGTCCTCCTAAGTAAGTTGGAAAGGCCTTTCAAGATAGGGGAGGCATGGACAGAGAGGTGGGATTGGAGACCTTCTGACGACGGTGATGACTTAAACGGGGAATACAGAGAAGCAGAGATAGGATGCACGGAGGGTGGTTGAAGCTGAAAAGACTTTGAGGTTTCTTGCCTGCTAGCCGAAATAATGAGCCTCGCCTTAACGGGACCTGTGACACAAGTCCGAATAGCTAAGGCAATAGATCTGTCTCAACAAACAATTTCAAGGAAGCTTAGGGAACTGGAAGACTCTGGTTATATTCAAAGGACAATAGGTCCTGACGGTGAGACGTTAAGATTAACTAAACAAGGCGAGGAGAAGCTAAATGCTTGTCTTAAAACCATAAGGGGCATAATAATGACGGATAACGTGATTAGGCTTAAGGGGAAGGTAGTGTCGGGATTAGGAGAGGGAAGGATATTTCTGAACATGCCCTATTACGTAGACTCGTTCAAGAAGCTACTGGGGTTCCAACCTTTCCCAGGGACGCTTAACGTTCTGATCTACGAGAAGGAGTTCTTGGAGGCAAGGCTGGAATTGGAGAGTGTAAAGGGGATAGAGATCCCAGAACATAGGGAAGAAAATAGGGTCCTTGGTGCAGTGAGAGCTCTACCCGCTTCCGTCTCAGGTATCACTCCCGCAGCTCTGATCTTTCCTGCAAGGACAGTTCATCCACGGAGCATAGTGGAACTCATTTCCCCTTTTCATTTAAGGGAGAAGCTCTCGCTTAAGGACGGACACGAGGTGGAGATAGAGGTATTTACTTAATGTTACTTAATGGTTTTTCACAGTATTTAGCCAATATTTTATTTATAATAGATGTAGTACTCGAGTTTTCCCAATTGGACACTCTCTCCTTCATTCTAACTATCTTAGGAAAGATTCCACGTTTGTGGAGCTCCGTCACCAGATAAGCCTCATCTATGTGCTGATCAGGACCCAGGAAGACCACATCAGGCCTAACTTTCTCAACGCTCTTCAACAGGTCCTCCTGATCCCCTAAAAAGGCCTCATGAACGTACCTTATGGCCTTTATCACCTCCAGTCTCTGGTTTTCATTGTTAACCGGATCGCGTCCCTTGGCCTTCTTGGAGTTAGAGTCCCTGGCTACGGCCACATAGACCTTCCCATATTTTGCAGCCTCACTTAGAAAGGCTATATGACCTGGATGAATGATATCGAAAGTGCCTCCAACGAACACTTTTGCCCCAGGCTCCTCTGACATTTTTACAGCATCAATCAATCCCTCAGCGTATGAAGCACAAACCAGTGCCGTCTCAAGGTCACCTTTCCTTAGATAATGCTCTGCATCGTCCCTGTACTGTTTGGCTAGGGAGTAAATTCTTTGAAATTTAGGATCAGGGGAAACCGCTAGCTCCCTATCTAAATTAGCTATATACTTCATTACCCTTTCTTGGAGCGAAGACATTTCAGGGCGTCAACCTCCATAAAATGTAACCTTCCAGGGAAAATAATAACATATGGTGGGGCACCGGCCTCGTCATAGGGCCCGTTGGGTGAGATTGCCTTTACTGATTCATCACTGCAGCCCAGTCTAGATTCGACAACAACGTACTCGAATTGGGATAAAACACTCTTTCCCAACTCTTGTTCCTGGAGCCTCAACATCCTAAATGCGTCCTCAAGGCTCATGGGCCTTCCGTCCTTAAGGTCCAGGAAAGTTAAGGTGTGCAGTCCTTGGGAGTAGTTGAACTCTATTACTCTTAAAGCCGTGGTATCCACTCTATCTCCTTGGTAAGTTATGGTAACTGACTTCCCGAATTTGTAGGAGGATAGCATTGACTTGGAAATAGCGTAGCAGAAGACCGAGGTTCCAGGTATAACCTTTACTTCAATTCCCCTCTTCATGGCTTCCACTGCTACCGCGACATGGGTCGTTGCTATCATGGGATCCCCTATTGTGGCTACCGAGACCGTTCTCCCTTCCTCCAACATGTCTAGGAGAACCTTGCTTCCCGCCTCTAGAAAGTCCCTATTGGCTGCTCTCACCTCCCTTCCAATTAATTCAGAAAGAGTCTTAGGGGTCAAGTCACAGGACAGTGAGGTATAGACGTCGAAGAAAACTAAGTCTGATAACCTAAGCGCATCTATGGCCACCTGGGTCAGGAAGGCCTTGGATAATCCCAACCCTACTAGGAAAAGTCTTCCCTTCATTTCAGTACATCCATTTTTAACCTTATAAGGAGTGGTAATACTGTGCTACAGATCCTCCCTGATCTTTACATCGAATCTGATCTTCCTGCCGTATATCATAGGGGTATTGGAGCGTTTGTTGTGTCTGACGTCCATATTGGATTCGAGGAGGAAATGCAGAGAAAGAAAGTATACCTCCCTAACGTGCAGAAAAAGAGGTTCCTAAGGGTATATAACAAATGCAGGGAGGTCTTCAAGGCAGACAAAATAATCATAGATGGAGATATGAAACATATATTTGAAAGATTAGGATCTCAAGAAAGGGAGGATTTGAGGGAGATCTTTACCATACTTAAGGAGGACGGAGTCGAAGTAAAACTGATCAAAGGCAACCATGACAACTACATAGGGGCCGTCGCTGAGAAGTTTGACAACATCGAGCTCTTAGAGGAACTGTGGGTTGGGAACATACTTTTTACACATGGTCACAAGCCTTTCCAATTGGACTCAAACAAAGTGGCGGTGATAGGTCATGAACATCCACGAATTTCCTTAAGGGATAGACTGGGGTTCAATAGAAAGTTCCAATGTTTCTTGGATGTTCCACTCAAGGGAGGAGGGAGAACGTTGGTCCTTCCTTCGGTGGGAAGCTATCAGGCAGGGAATGACATATCACTGGTGCATAATAACTTCCTTTCACCAACTCTTAGAAACTTGGGGATCTTAGAGGAGGCGAAGCCCTATGTGGTCATTGAAAATCAAGGGATAATGGAATTTCCAACCATGGGTGCCATAAAGGACATTTTATGACTTTTAGCAAAGTGAGCTAACCAGTTCACATGATGAGTTTCCTTATGATACAGTTGTTCTGTGGAGGACTTAACGGGCTTGACGGATCCGCTTTAACTTTCTGGGGGGGTTAAGGGGGCGGAAGTCCCCCTCCGTAAGGTGGGGGATGAATAGTCCCCTTACAGAAACCTTTTTATACTAAAAAAGAGATAAATATACAGACCTCTGGCTGTAAGAGCTGAGGTCGTACCCTTGGGACTGGGGGAACTGAAGCCTGTGGAGAGCAAACC
>Ga0081474_127499_pt1 | contig 14669 bp, 17 predicted proteins | sample OneHunmetagenome_2_FD_70978 | JGI IMG/M metagenome (GOLD analysis project Ga0081474, IMG submission 70978) | Ferrous microbial mat communities from One Hundred Spring Plain, Yellowstone National Park, USA v2 (version 2) | ecosystem: Environmental > Aquatic > Non-marine Saline and Alkaline >... | reverse complement strand
CATCTTAAAAGGAATGCTTGAAGGTGAGTTAAAAGGTAAATTAGAAGGAAAACTTGAAGGAAAGTGTATAAGTTCAACTATATCGTGAACACATACCCACAAAAAATTATAACACATTATCATAGGACTACTTCAGAATTCTTTATACCATTACCATTAACCGTGGCATACTTGTAGGTCTTAGGGGTTCTTGGATAGCTATAGTAATGTTCTATTCCTATTTCTTTCAAGTACTTATCAAACTCTCCCATAAATTCACTTCCATTATCTGTCTGAACTTTAGATATCCTAAATCCAAAGTATTTCATGACTTCTTGGATAAAAAGCTTTGTGTTCCTTGATGTTTTATTCTTGTATACCTTTGCGAAAACAAGTCTGCTGTATTTATCTATGGCTGTATATTGGTAATAAGTTACGCCTCTTAGAGTTAGATGTTTTAAATCTATCTGGATTACCTCACCAGGAGCTCTGGCTTTAAGGCCTGTCTTTATCCTCTTCTTATTGACGTTGTATTTCTTTTTTCTTTGCTGTTTTATACTCCTTGTTCTTTCTATTAACCCAAAGCTTTTTAGTACTCTGTAAATCGTTGATGGTGATACTTTTATACCCTTTTCTTTTTTTAGATAGAGTGTGCTAAAAGCATTTCTCGGAGCTTTAGGGAGCCTTTGCCTGTTCTTTAGCTCTGAAATGCGCTGATAGCGCTCTATTGCTATTTTCTCTTTGCTCCAAGTGGGATTGTTGTTTCTTATGCGTATTATATCAAGTTCATATTTCTTTCTTACAGTTGGAGCTCTTTTTCTCAAAGGAGTTTTAGGTCTGTCTAAGAGTCCTTTCAATCCATCCTTTTGATATCTTTTTAGCCATTTGTAGAATGTGGTTCTAGATATTCCAAAGTATCTGCATGTTTTAGTAACATCTTTCACTTTCTCGTAGTACTCTATCCACCTTAACCTTAACTTAGCTTCTTTTGTAAGCTTTACATCATTGACATATCGAAGTTTATCAACTAAACTTTTTGGATAGAGTTTGAATAATGTGGTTTGACAAGTATGCCACGGTCTGGTACCTATACTTCCCTTCATGGTACCCACCACACTTACCTCCTCTTAAAATTTTAAGGAATATTTTAACAAGGTAAGTGTTCACAGTCTATCTGAACTTATACAAGGTGTTATATTATTATTGGAGGAAATGAATGGGTATAAACATACCGGTGGCTATTTACGATAAGTTGGTAGAAAAGTTTGGTAAAGAAACTGCCGTTGAAATTGCAGAACTTATTGAAGATGCCCAAGACTATTTAGAAGAAAAAGTAGTAGAAGAGACTAAAAAAAGAAAGATAGAGCTAAGGGATGAGCTAAGAAAAGAGTTAGCTACAAAAGAGGATATACTGCTTGTAAGACAGGAGATAGAGACTGTAAGACAAGAGCTAAAAGGTGAGATAGAATCTTTAAGGCAAGAAGTAAAAGGAGAAATTGAAGCACTAAGACAGGAAGTAAGAGGCGAAATAAAAGTTCTAAAAATGTGGATTTTCTTTTTGGGAGCTTTGATGGTGGTGTTAAATCAAAACTTTTTGGAGCTTATAGTAAAAATATTGGGTAATATATTTAAGTAATATGCTAAAAGAACGTATTGAAGAGGTTTATACCAAGATAGAAAAAGCTGCTTCGAAAGCGCATAGGAAAAAAGAAGACATAAGGCTTTTGGCTGTTACAAAAACGGTACCTGAGGATGTTTTAAAAGAGGCTTACAGCCTTGGTATTAGGCTTTTTGGAGAAAACAAAGCCCAAGAGTTTTTAAGAAAATACGAAGCTTTAAAAGATCTTGATATAGAATGGCATTTTATAGGAGCACTTCAAACCAACAAGGTAAAATATTTAAAAAATAAAGTAAAACTTATACACTCAGTGGATAGAAAAGCCCTTGTGGATGAGATTTCAAAACGAATGGAGCATATTGATATTCTTATAGAGGTAAACGTAGGACAAGAGAGCTCAAAATCTGGTGTAGAAGAAAGTCACCTTAAAGAGCTAACCGAATACGTACTATCAAAACCAAACTTACACTTGAAGGGGCTTATGTGTATACCACCTTATTTTGAAGATACAGAAAAAGTACGTCCTTTTTTTGCAAAGCTAAGAAACTTAAAAGAAGATTTAGAAAAGACATTTAATATAAAACTACCTGAACTGTCTATGGGCATGTCCCATGATTTTGAAGTAGCTATAGAAGAAGGTGCCACAATAGTAAGAATAGGCACATATCTCTTTGGACAAAGAAAATACACATAATGAACCTTGCAAGAAAGATTTTTGAAGCCAACAAGCTTTTTAATCTAATAGAAAAAGGCGATAAAATACTCATTGGTTTTTCTGGTGGTGTGGATTCGGTGGTGCTATCTTATCTACTTTTTAGGCTAAAAGACGTTCTTGGTATTGAGATTGGACTGGCTCATTTTAACCACCATCTAAGAGAAGATGCTGATGAAGATGAGGCTTTTTGTATAGATTTTGCTAAAAGCCTAAAATTACCTATATATGTAGAGAGATTCGATATAAAATCTTTAAAAGGCAATATAGAAGAAAACGCCCGTAAAAAGCGCTATGAGTTTCTACAAAAGACTTCAAAAAAAGAAGGCTACAATAAAATAGCTACAGCCCATCATCTTGATGATTTGGCAGAAACAATGATCCTTTGGTTTGTAAGAGGAGGAGGACTAAAAGGTCTATCTGGTTTTAAGGCTTATAAAGAAAATATAATAAGACCACTTATCACCGCCACAAAAGATGAGATTAGAGCTTTTGCACAAAAACAAGGTTTGAACTGGAAAGAAGATTATACAAACTACGATGAGACTATATCAAGAAACCTCATAAGACACAAAGTAATACCCATTTTAAAAAAGATAAACCCAAATTTTTTATCTACAGTGCTACAAGAGTCTATAATCCTTCAAGATGAAGAGGCTTTTTTGGAAGATTATACAGAGCATGTTATAAAAAATATAGATGTTTTTGATATCAAAAGCCTAAAACAACAGCCAAGAGCTATACAAAGACGCATTGTAAGAAAAACCTTTGGCACGAAAACGTTCCAGAAAACAGAATTGGTTTTAAGGCTTTTAGAAAACGCTAAACAAATAAGACTATCAAAAAATAAGATATTGGAAGTAAAAAATGGAAAAATAACACTAAGAATGATATAATATACATTAAACTTTTAAGAGGTGGAATACTTATGCCAAAACTATCACCAAGGGATATAAAGAGTAAGATTGCTGGTATAAAAAATACGATGCGTATTACAAACGCCATGAAGGTGGTTTCTGCCGCTAAGCTAAGAAAAGCTCAAGAGGCTATATTCAAAGCAAGACCATACTCAGATAAATTGTATGAACTAATGGCACACCTTTTTGCCCATATAGATACGTATTCTCATCCGCTTTTTAAAAGAAGAGAGTTAAAAAACGTAGATTTGGTAATTATAAGTGCAGACAGAGGTTTGGCTGGGGCTTTCAACGCAAACCTATTTAAGAAAGTGGATAGTTATATAAAATCTTGTCAAAACCAAAACGTAAATCTCCACACAGTAGGAAGAAAGGCCTATCAGTACTATTCAAAAAGAAAATACAACATAGTTAGCTCCTATCAAGATGTATTTAAAAAAGAAATAAACTTTGATATAGTAAAAGAGCTTGGAGCTAAACTTATATCAAGATACAAATACGAAGAGACAGATCATATAGTGCTTTTTAACAACGAAATGATAACAAAAGCCACATACGCCCCAAAAGAAAGAAGGTTTTTACCAATAATGGAAGAAGATATAAATATAAAAGAGCGTCCATTGGACCAAAACACAGTATACAACATAGAAGGTAACGAAACGGATATACTCGATGGCATTATAAACATATACATGAACTACCAACTTTACAGGGCTATGTTAGAATCAAACGCTGCCGAGCACTTTGCCCGTATGGTAGCTATGGACAATGCCACCAGAAACGCATCTGATCTTATCAAAAAATGGACTCTTATATTTAACAAAGCTCGCCAAGAATCCATCACTGCAGAGCTAATAGACATAGTAACAGCAGCAGAAGCTATGGATTAAGCTAATATATTTCATAGAAGTTTATAAGCTTTTTAAGTATATTATATTAGATGATTCCTAAGGTATCTATAGGTGTAGATTTTATAGCTACGGAAGAAGATATACTAAGATCTATCCCAAAAGAAGTAGGGGCCTCTTTGACGTTTCTTGGTATAGCAAGAGCTTCAAAAGAAGACGGGGACATCGTAGAGCTTTTCTATGAAGCCCATGAACCCATGGCTTTAAAAATTTTTCACGATATAAGATTAAAAGCCATAGAAAACTTTTCTCTTATAGATGCCTATATCTATCACAAGATAGGTAGTGTAAAAGTAGGAGAGGTGTCTTTTTTTGTGCTGGTGCTTGGATCTCACCGAGATGAGGTTTACAAAGGTTCAAGGTTTATTGTGGATGAGGTAAAAAAAGAAGCACCAATATGGAAAAAGGAGGTTTTCAAAGATGGAAGCTCAAAATGGGTCATGGGTGCATGAGATAACATATCTTCGGATATCTATCACCGACAAATGCAATATGAAATGCTCTTACTGTAGACCTATCAATATAGATTATATATCCCACAAAGATATGCTATCTTACGAAGAGATAAGAGATATAGTGCTTGTAATGAAGGATTTTGGACTTAAAAAAGTAAGAATTACAGGCGGAGAACCCCTCGTAAGACCTCAAGTGTGGAATCTTGTATCTTTATTAAAAGCCACAAACTTAGAATCTATTTCAATGACCACCAACGGCACATATCTAAAAGAATATGCAAAACTTCTAAAAGAAGCTGGTCTTGATACTATAAATATAAGCTTAGATACACTAGATGAAAACAAGTTTAAACATGTCACCAAAAGCGACATAAAACCCGTTTTAGAAGGCATTTATGAGGCTTCAGCTTTAGGTTTTAACATAAAATTAAATACAGTTTTGATAAGGAATTTCAACGACTCTGAAATAATACCCCTTGTGGAGTTTGCAAAGGATGTAAGAGCAAGGATAAGGTTTATAGAACTAATGCCAGTGGGAAAGCTTGATTTTTTCAATAAATCAAAGATATTTTACAACGATGAGGTTTTTAAGCTTTTAGAAAAGACCTACGGAAAATTAACGGCACTACCTCCAGATGGTTCTAAAAGCGCCAAAAGGTTTTTAATAGAGTCTATAAACACAGAAGTGGGTTTTATAAGTCCAATATCAAGCCCTTTTTGCGATGGATGTTCAAAGCTAAGGCTCACTCCAGAGGGTACCATCATGTATTGTCTTAGAACCAACAGCGGTATAAATATAAAAAAGATTATAAGAGAAGAGGGTTTAGAGGCTTTTAGAAAACTAATGCCAGATATCATAAGGCAAAAAAATATATCCAACGAATACATTATAAACAACGATTATAGGTTTTTGGATTGCAACAGAGCCATGACATCAATAGGTGGATAAAATAGATAGCTGATGAAGTTTAAAGTTATAAACTTAGGCTGTAGGATGAATCAGTTTGATGGGGATTTCATAAGCTCTTGGCTTTTAAAACATGGTTATGAAAAATCAGAAATACCAGATATTTATATAATAAACACCTGCAGCGTTACCTCTCAAGCGGATAGAAGCTCAAGACAAGCCATTTACCAAGCCAAAAAAGAAAACCCAAACGCTATAGTAATAGCTACAGGCTGCTATGCCCAAACTCAAAAAGAGGCTTTGGAAAAACTAAAAGAAGTGGATATAGTACTTGGAAACGCCAATAGAACAGATATATTAGAAGCTATAAAAAACCACTTGGACACAAAACAAAAACTCTCTTACGTAGATAATATCTTTAGACAAAACGATATAACCTTTCAAGAGGATATTATATTTGAAAACCACAGGCCTTTTTTGAAAATCCAAGAAGGATGTAACAGCTTTTGCAGTTTTTGTATAATACCTTTTGCCAGAGGTAAATCAAGAAGCGTAGATGAAGAGCTTGTTATCAAAAGCGTACAAAATCTATATGAAAAAGGCTACAAAGAGGTAGTCCTTACCGGTACACAGCTAAGCCAATATGGACACGATAAAGGCAGTTCACTTTATAAGCTTTTAAAAAAACTTTTAAAAATACCAATATTTATAAGGCTTTCTTCTATGAATGTAAATGAGATTAAAACAGATAAAGAGCTTTTAGAGCTTATAACAGAAGAGCCAAATATTATGCCTCATTTTCATCTCTCTCTTCAAAGCGCCAGCGATAGGCTATTAAAAGCCATGAGAAGAGAATACACACTAAAAGAGTATGAAGAAGTGGTAAATTTTATAATAAAAAAAAGACCAATAAGTGCCATTGGTACAGATATAATAGTAGGTTTTCCCACAGAAAACCAAGAAGATTTCAATATCACCTACAACTTTTTAAAAGATTTTCCTTTTGCTTACCTTCATATATTCACATATTCCGATAGACCCCTTACGAAAGCCCAAAAATTAACTCCAAAAGTAGATTCAAACACCAAAAAAGAGCGCTCAAAACTTCTTCATAACCTTGATCAAGAAAAAAGAGAACGCTTTAAAGCATCTATGAAAGGTAAAACCCTAAGAGCCATCACCATATCCCATGACAAAGCCCTTACAGAAAACTATATAGAACTAACACCAAAAGACTTAAATATAGACAAATTTGAAAAAATAAATGATATAATAATGATACGCTTATGAAGATAGTGGCAAGAAGTGTAAAGGTAGAGCCCTTAGATGCAAAGATAGAGCGCTGTAAAGACGGTGAAAATTCTAAGTTTTACTGCCTTAAAGTTTTGATAACCTTTTCAAATGGTACCACCAAAGAGTATATTATGAGAGCCCACAACGAACCAAAAGCCTTAGAGCGTTTTATAAACAACGAAAAAGGCTATAAAGATAAGTTTCAAGATAAATTCGCCCTGACAGACAAAGGAGATATCGTATATCTACCAAACGTACCAGAAGAAGCGCTATAAATTTTTGTTGGTGAGTATGCCAACAGCTTGTTCATGATATAATTATTAAATAATGAGATATTATTCAATAGTAGGGTTTAGTAAAGGTAAATAAGATGATAGTAGAAGTTTTTTCTTCAAGTAAAAAATCTTTTTTCTTAGCGCTTAAGGAGTTAAAAGATCAGGTAGATGAAAGGTTTGATAGTTATGATTTTCTGATTTTTTCTATCCATCCAAAATACGGTTATCAAGATATTCCTTATCTAATAGGAAAAGTGTTTCAAACAAATCATTATGCTGGTTTTCATGCTGTTAACGCTTTTGAAAACGAGAATATAATTGAAGGTGTGGTTTTAATTGCAATGAAGTTTGAAAAAGATGGTAAGGCAAATCTTTTCTATGTAGAAGATATTGAAAAAGAAGATGCTTTAGAAAGAACTTCACATTACCTAAACACATTTAACGATAAACTTCATGTGGTTGTAGGTGGTCTTTGTAAAGAGAAATTTGGGCTTTTCATTGAAAAGCTTTCAGAAAAGTTAGAATATCACCCTGTAAAAAATATAATCGGTGGATTATCGTCTGGATACAAAGTAGGCAATAAAGTTTTAACTTATCAGTTTGTAAATAATATAGTCATAAAAAATGGATTTTTTATTCTTACATTTGATAATATAGACTACGATATTGGAGTGGCGCTTGGCTTTAAGCCCTATGGGATCACATACGAAATCAAGAAAGCCGATGGGTACAAACTTTACACTGTGGATGATAACAAAAACTTTTCTTATATAGCTCAAAACTTTCTAAAAGATTTTGACAATTTTGACATTAGATATCTTTGGTATACTCCTATAAATATCCTTGACGAAGAAGATGGTTATGTTGCAACTTTGAGAACCTTTAAAGAAATTGGCAAAGACTATGTAGAATTTTTTGGACAAGTAAAAGAAGGTCAGCATTTTAAACTATCTTTTGCAACATCGGAAGAGCTTCTTGAAGAAGATTTCAAAATTGCTAAAAAAGTTAAAGATATCATTAACAATCCAGACTTTGCTATCAACTTTTCATGCATAGCAAGACAATATGTCCTTGAAGATAAGCAAGATAAAGAATTAGAAATATACACTTCTGTGTTAAACTGCCCTTTGTTTGGATTTTTTACATTTGGAGAAATAGGGCCTGATAAACATTATAAAAAACTTAAACTTTACAACGAAACTTCATTGCTTTTGGCGGTGAGAGAAAAATGAGGGAAGATATAAAAATAAAAATTCTCCAAAGTTTACTCGATGAAGTCACAAAAAAATACGATTATTTTATAGCTCACCAAGAAAAGATTTATAAAGAAACCTATGAAATGGCAGTAAAAGATCATTTAACCGGTTTGTATAATAGACAATATTTTGAAGATTACGTTGTTAACTTAATTAAAAAAGGATTAAGAGAAGATAGAGACTTTTCTCGCGTGTTTATAGATCTTGACAATTTTAAACCGATAAACGATAATTTTGGACATGCCAAAGGAGATGAAGTTCTCCAAAAAGTTGCAAAAGTATTAAAGCAAATATCTAGAGATTATAATATTATTGCAAGGGTTGGTGGTGATGAGTTTGCTATAATTGTTGAAAACCTTTTAAGCAAAGAAAGGATAGAAGAAATTAGAAAAGAATTTGAAGAAGCTTTCAAAAATTTTGAACTTTCTTTCAGCTACGGAATGGCGAATTTAAAAGAAATAGACTCAGAAAGCTCAAACGAAGATGAAATTTTAAATCTTTTGTTAAACTTAGCCGATAGAAGGATGTATGAAGAAAAAATAAAAAGGAAAAATGGTGGATAAACGCTTGCGAAATTTTATAAGTCCAGACAGATTATGAAAAAAGTGCTCTGCCACGATTTACAATAATTTATGAAATAACTATCTACAAGATATATCCACAAAAGCCTGCATACTTATATGTTCTTTAGATTTTGCAGGTGTTGGTAAAGCCTTTGCCATAGCAAATCTCATCGGTAGCACCGGGTGGTTTTGGGCATAAGAAATGTTTTTAACAAAACACTCTTTTTGAAAAATCTTAGAAAAGTTTGAGGCGTAAACCAGGGATTTTTTGGCCAAATCCTTTATAAGATAGTTCTTTGTAGTATCTATATCTTTTTTGGTACTACAAAACCAGTATATGTTATCTCATAGTTTATAGCCTTTAAAGCGTTTAATATTTTTGTTTGGTTTTCAGGATTTTTCATATAAAAACTATAATCGTTTATACCTTTATAACCCTCACATACATATTTATTTTTAGAATAAAAGCAGTTTTTCAAAATCCTAAAACTACCGCCTTTATAAACGCTAGGCGTAATACTTTTACTATCTCCTATCATAATCTTTATATCTGGATAAGCATAAGATAACGTACAAAAACCAAAAATAAATATTAAAAGTTTAAAAGTTTTCATAAGTTTTATTATAGCAATCTATTATAGCAATTTCTCAAACTAAATAGCATGATATAATAAAGAATGCACGTTTCAAATAGCAAATTTATCTTTGTTACAGGTGGTGTTTTATCTTCTCTTGGTAAAGGCGTGGCTTCAGCTTCTATTGGAGCTTTGCTTGAAAGTTTGGGGCTCAATATAACCCTTCAAAAGTTAGATCCTTATTTAAATGTAGACCCTGGGACCATGAACCCATATCAACACGGCGAGGTATTTGTAACAGAAGATGGTGCCGAAACAGACCTTGATCTCGGACATTACGAAAGATTTACCAATACAAACTTATCTAAACTAAACAACATAACCGCTGGCAAAATATACAACAGCGTTTTGGAAAAAGAAAGAAAAGGCGTATACCTTGGTTCTACTGTACAGGTTATACCCCACGTAACCGACGAAATAAAATCTATGATACTAAAAGCATCAAAAGACAAAGATATAGCTATAGTGGAAATAGGTGGAACCGTTGGAGATATAGAGAGTTTACCGTTTTTAGAGGCTATAAGACAGTTTCAGCTTGAACTTGGAAAAGAAAACACGCTTTTCATACACTTAACCTATGTCCCCTACATATCTGTGGCAGGTGAGTTAAAAACAAAACCAACCCAACACTCTGTGAAAGAATTAAGGGCAATAGGTATACAACCAGATATCATAATATGCCGCTCCGAAGTAGAGCTTCCTCAAGATGTAAAATCAAAAATAGCGATGTTTTGCAACGTAAAACCAGAGAATGTAATATCTGCCTACGATGTAGATTACATCTATAAAATACCTCTTATTTTAAAAGCTCAAAACTTAGACAAAATCATTATTGATGCTTTTAGATTAGAAAACAAAGAACCAAATCTTACAAAGTGGGAAAACATAGTATCAAGCTTAGAACATCTAAAAGATTCTGTAGATATAGCCATCGTGGGGAAGTATATAAAATTAAAAGATGCTTACAAAAGTCTCATAGAAGCTCTCATACATGGGGGCATTGAACATAAGTTAAAAGTAAATATGATTTGGATTGATTCTGAAAATTTAAATGAAAAAGATTTAGAACATGTAGATGGTATTTTGATTCCAGGGGGTTTTGGCGAAAGGGGAATAGAGGGAAAGATAAAAGCGCTTAATTACGGTAGAACTAAAAACATACCAACATTTGGTATATGTCTTGGTATGCAGCTTATGGCTGTGGAGTTTGCCAGAAACGTTTTAGGCTTTAAAGATGCAAATTCCACGGAGTTTGATCCAAATACATCAAACCCTGTTATAGATATAATGGAAGAGCAAAAGGGCATAGAAAACTTGGGCGGGACTATGAGACTTGGAGCTTACGAATGCCTTATAAAAGAAAACACAAAAGCTTATGAAATTTACAAAGAAAACCTCATATACGAAAGACATAGGCATAGATACGAATTCAACAACAAATACAAAGAAGATTTTGAAAAACATGGTTTTATAGCTTCTGGCATATACCCTAAAAAATCTTTGGTGGAGATATTAGAGCTTCAAAGCCATAGATGGTATATAGGTTGTCAGTTTCATCCGGAGTTTAAAAGTAAGCCCTTCAAAGCTCATAAGTTGTTTGCATCTTTTATAGAAAATGCATATATTTATAAGAAGGAAAGGAGTTAAAATATGGCTTTGGATTATCAACCGATGTATATACTTGCCAGTGGAATGAGTTTAGAGCAAAGAAGGCTAGATGTAGTGGCCAACAACATAGCCAATGCAGATACACCTGGTTTTAAAAAAGATTTTCTATCGGCTTTAGCCTACTATACACCAGATGCTACCAAGGAACCCGGCAACGCCCCAGATAACCCTTCCAACAACTATGTATATCCTATTATGGAAAAGATATACACAAACTACACAGAAGGACCTATAAAGAAAACCGACAATCCCCTTGATTTAGCAATAAACGGCAAAGGTTTTTTCAAAGTTATGAACGATAAAGGCGAAATATTTTATCAAAGAAGAGGAGATTTTCAGCTGGATAAAAATGGTTATCTCGTAAACCATTACGGTATGAAGGTATTAGGACCCATAAACCAACCCATCCAAATACCACCTATTGCTACATCTATACATATTTCACCCCAAGGAAACGTGTTTATTACCACCCAAGGCACCAACGAAACACCTTCTCAAGTAGGTACCATAGGTTTAGTAGACCTTACCAACCCCGAAAAAGCTGGCAACGACCTTTATACAGCCCAAAACGCCACTCCAGACACCACATCTACCCTCATACAAGGGGCTTTGGAAGGCTCCAACGTAAATCCAGTAAGGGAGATGGTACAGCTAATAGACCTTTCAAAAGCCTATCAAGTCTATGGAAACCTTGTGAAAGGCCTAGAAACCACGCAGTCTAAAGTCTCAAACAACTTCGGTTAGTTTTTAGGATTTTAGGATAAAGGTTTTTATAACGGTTATTATGGCTTCATGGATTATTATAAAAAAAGCCAAAAACGTGTAAAATATACCAGAGGACATTTTGATATTTGATATGAAGTAAAATCCCAACAAGATAAAAAAAGGTGTTAGTAAAATATTTAATATATCAAAAAGTATGTCTTTTTTAACGATATTCTTAGAGATAGTAGAAGATGCTAGTTTATAAATCTGTATTTTGAGGCTTTTAAAATCTACCACGTAGTCTTTTGAATTCTCTTCCGATACTACCTCGCCGTCTTTTGCATAAAGAATGCCATCTTTATAGTAGGCTTTTTTCATATATATGTATTTGCCGTCTTGGGATACAAACATATTTTCAAAGGAATCCTTTGATTTGTTGTCAAAATAAACCGCATAATCCCCTACATGTTCAAAGGTCTTTGGAGGTATTGCTTCTATAACTCTTTTGGCAAACTCTTCCATAAGATAGTTTTTAGCGTAAGTGATATCTTCGTTTGTAATAAAAAATGAAAACAAAAACCCCAAGGAAAGAGGTATAGCCACTACATAAAGGCTTTGCCTTAATATATAAAGAGGACTTACTCCAAATATATAAAAAGCTTGTATTTTATTTTGGCTAAAAAGCTTATAAAAAAAAGAAAAAACGCTTATAATAACACCAAGAGGTAAAAAGTATATAAAATAATAAGAAAACCAAGAGGCTAAAAACCCCAAAGCGGTTAAACCATTAACATAACTAAGCACATAAACCAAAGAAAAAGATTCTATGGAAAAAAATATAAAACATATAATCATGGTGTAAAAATACACGTTTACAAGCAAACCTTTGAGGAAAAACAAAAAAATTCTCATAAAATGACTATTTTAGCATATAAGCTTGCCACAATCTAATGACTATAGTATAATAATGCTATGTTTAAGGATTTTAACTTTAGCATATACCTTGTAACGGATGACGCTTTTTTTGTGAATAGAGACGTTGTAAGAACGATAGAGCAGGCCATAGAAGGCGGTGTAACAGCTGTGCAGTATAGGTTTAAAAACAAGCCTTCTAGAAAAATGTACGAAGAGCTTTTGGTATTAAGAGATATCACTAAACAAAACAGAGTAGCTCTTATAGTAAACGACAGGGTAGATTTGGCCATAGCTGTAAAAGCCGATGGAGTGCATGTGGGACAAGAGGACTTACCACCAGATGTTTGCAAAAAAATAATACCAGAGGATATGATAGTAGGATATTCGGTAAACAATTTAGAACAGCTAAAAGATGCTATGACGATGCCAATAGACTATATAGGGTTTGGCTCTGTTTTTCATACCCAAACCAAAAAAGATTACAAATACGCAGGACTTGAAGCCCTTTGCAAAGCAACAAATATCACATCTATACCTATTATAGCAATAGGAGGTATAACACACTACAATCTAAAAGATGTGTTAAAGTGCAAAGTAAAAGGAGTGGCGGTGGTATCTGCGATACTTGGTTTTGAAGATGTAAAAAGATCAGCATCTGATTTTAGGCAAATGTACAAAGAAAGCTTAAGTATGCAAATATGAAAATAATAGAGCTTCTTAAGAATAAAAAGGGGGTATCTTTTGAATTTTTTCCCCCTAAAAACCAAAAAGACAAAGAAGTTCTTTTAGAAACTGCAAAAGAATTAAAGGTTTTCGAACCAAACTTTGTATCGGTAACCCATGGAGCAAGTGGCAACTCCGTATCCCAAAAACCACCCATAGAATACACAAAAGAAACGGTGCTTGAGTTAAAAAACTCCCTTGGTTTAAATGTAATGGCTCATCTTACGTGCATATCTCATACAAAAGATGAACTTATGAGTATATTGGGCTTTTACAAAGAAAATAACATAGACAACATACTAGCTTTAAGAGGTGATATACCAAAAAACGGTGAAAAAAGAGGCTGCTCTCATGCATCAGAGCTTATAGATCTTATAAAGACATATTTTGATGATAGTTTTTGCATAGGAGTGGCAGCTTACCCGGAAGGACATCCAGAATCTCCTAACATGGAATGGGAAATAAAATATTTTAAACAAAAGGTAGAAAAAGGAGCAAGCTTTGCTATCACACAGATGTTTTTTGACAACAGCTATTATTATGAGTTTTTAGACTTGTGCCACAAGGCAAACATAGATATACCTATAATACCTGGGATTATGCCTATTACTAACATAAAACAAATATCTAAGTTTGCAAGCATGTGCGGTGCCACAATTCCCTCTTATATCACAGATGCGTTGGAAAACCTAAACGAAGAAGATGTAGTAAAAAAAGGCGTTGAAATAGCTATAAATCAATGCGAAGATCTCATAAAAAACGGCGTAAAACATATTCACTTTTACACACTAAACAAATCAAAAGCCACACTTCAAATAGTGAACTACCTCACCTTATAGAAGGTGCGGCTTTCCTGCTTCATCGCATGATGGCTTTTAGGTATCCCAAAGAGGGGATACGGTCATCCACCAGAGCATACTCCAGAACCGTAGCTAGAGGCATTTATGTCTATATCGTGGCATGTTCCACATATAGGACATGTATAAGTTCAGATAGACTGTGAACACTTACCTTGTTAAAGAGACTTGTCAATAATTTTGTGTCTCATAACAAAATCTCCTGTTGAATATTTGTAAAACTTCATATGAGTACCCTTTTAATGCAAGAACGGACTTACTCCACTTACTGTTCTTTAAAATA
>Ga0081474_119756_pt1 | contig 14669 bp, 13 predicted proteins | sample OneHunmetagenome_2_FD_70978 | JGI IMG/M metagenome (GOLD analysis project Ga0081474, IMG submission 70978) | Ferrous microbial mat communities from One Hundred Spring Plain, Yellowstone National Park, USA v2 (version 2) | ecosystem: Environmental > Aquatic > Non-marine Saline and Alkaline >... | reverse complement strand
AAATACCTTTTTATGACGCTTATAAACACGCGATAATCTGAAAAGCCTAAACACTTCGAAAGAGGCACCCAAAAACAAAATCGAATACGCCGTTGTCAGCAGTTTCGGTGTATGGAGGTTTATATAGGTTTACGAAATATACCTGTGGATGTGTGAGCGGGTGTACGCCCTCAAGAGGCCGCTAACACAGGGAGGCTGTTCGAGGTGCTAAAGAGCTATTCACTCCAACACGAGTGTGGAGAGGAGCTCGAACCACTGCTACGAGCATACAGGGACGCTGTGAACAAAATACTTGAAGAGCTTTGGGACAACATAGAGTGGGAAAAGAGGAAGATACCAGGGAAGAAGCAGTATAGGCTCCTACCCAAGTACAAGGTGGACGTCCACAGCAAGGAGTACAAGAAGAAGCTCAGGGACAGCCTCCTTGAGGATTGGGACTACGCCGCGCACTGGGTTGACTCAGCGATAAAGACAGCACACTCAATATTTAAATCCTGGAGAAAAAACTATGTTAAAGGAGAAAGAAAGAGGAGGAGGCCCACAGCAAGAAGACTCTTTGTAAGAGCCAAACAAACGCTCGTCAAACTAGAGGGTGAAAGGCTCAGGGTAACCATTAAACCTGGTGAATATGTATACTTGGACCTTTCAAAAAGGTACTTTCCTCTACCTCAGGAGGTGTCCTCGTCTGCGCTCGGTGAACCCGTAATCACACCCGAAAAGGTGCACTTACCCATACACTGCGAAGACACTCAAAACGGAAAACCCGCTGTGGCGTGGGACTTCAATTTGCTTTCGCTAGACGGCTACTCACCTGAAACAGGGTGGGTGAGGATAGACACTAAGAAGCTGGCATCGGTGCACATCTCATCATTTGAAAAAAGAAGAAGTGTGCAGAGGAGGGCTTCAAAATCCAAGAAGGCAAAGAAGATCCTTGCTAAGTACTCGAGGAGGGAGAGAAACCGTGCGAGAAAACACCAGCTAGAAATCGCGCGTGTGATCCAGTCTGTAGCAGGTGTTGTTGGCCTAGAGGAGCTATCAAAGCATGGCATGTACACGCGTTCGCGTGTGTGGAATAGGATGATTTCAAGGAGCGACTGGAGGAGCATTTCAAGGATACTTGAAGAAAGACTGGGGGAAGCTAAAGTGAAGGAGCTCGACCCGTACGGTTCCTCCTCCTACTCTCTAGGTGTGGGTGGGAGAACAAAGACCTGAATGGAGCGGTTTTTGAGTGTAAAGAGTGCGCGCTCAGAATAGGCAGCTCAATGCGGCGATAAACCTGTACATGAGGATGAGCTTCGGCTACACCGAGAAGTGGGTTGGTGGAAAGAAGCGTGTACAACTGAGGATGGAGGGCGCTACCCAGAGGGAGTGGTGGGACCGCGTGGTGCTCCCAAGCCTTGTGGGTGGGTGCGTCCTGAAGGGGGAAAGCGGAGTGACCCCGATGAACTCGTGAGGGGTCTGCATGATGCTGTGAAGCCCAAGCTCTACGCGTACGAGAGGTATGCTGATGCGTACCTACGTACGCCTACGTAGAGTGAAACCCTTAGGGATGGACATGTTTAACGGTAACACTAAACGCAAAATTTGAATTTGATTCGAAAAGTTTTGTACGTTAAAAATTATATTTTACAACAACGCAACGCTTACCGCAATTAAACCAAAAAAGCGAGTAACATCATGTGATTACGCGTTAATAGTTTTTTTATGTCACCATTATTAACAAGTTGAATACGCAACTCAAGAGTCGCTTCAAGTAGAATAGCTTGCGTAGTTACTCAAAACTGTAGAAGTCACTAGACCTACGCCAATTTCACGGTAGGCGTTTTCGCCAGTGCTAGATGTTGGGTGTTGAGTGGTAAGTGTAAACTTTGGCGATATTATTAAAACCCAATAAGGATATCACCGTGCCATTTAGAAGCTCATACGAATAAATGGCGTAAGTTGTTGAGTTTACCGTTACACTTCCCTGAATAATCGTAGGGATTGCCCCAGTGGGAATTACTTTTACGTATGGAATTAACAAGTTGACATGATTGAAAACGAACTACGCATTTATCCCAAGGTTATTGAGCATCAACGATTACGCGCGATACAACTCATCGAGTTATGCACAATGCACACTTTTCGCATCACCGCTTTTGTTTTCGATAAAAATTTAATTTTCAAGCGAATGTTTCCCAAAGCTTTACAAAAATTTGCGCGTATCGAAAACGATAAAAGTATGACCATTGTCATTATACCGATCAACCATGAAAATGAGTGTTATGTTTGGTATGATGCAAAGCATGAGAATGATGCTCAGTTGTCGCCGCTCACAAGAGATGCGCGCAGAAGACACGTTTAGCAACTCGGCTCACTACGTAAGAGGGTAGTGTGATCAACATGGTGGGTGTCAAAACTGTCGAGTTTGGAGGAGCTTCCTCCTTCAGCAAAACTAGTCTTGAAAATTCTTGAAGAGTGGGGAGAGGCGCAGTTTTCGCAGCTACTCAAAGAGACACGACTTCCTCAGAGAACTCTTTCTGCAGCGCTCAGAGAACTCAAAAGAAATGGAATAATCGAAGTAAGGCCTTGCCTAAAAGACTTAAGGAAAAAGGTTTACTGCTATACACTCACGAAAAGCGCAAGAGCGAACACTATACCTCACTGGTGAGTTTTCGAAGCACAGATTCCAAAATGAGTTTGGCCGCGCGTTTGTCGAGTGGTCTATTGTCGTTACCACACTTTGGCGAGTAAATGCAAGCGGGACAACCTCTTTCGCAACCACACTCAGAAACCACCTGTAAAGTCGTCCTGACTAGCTCTGGAAAAAGCTCCGCCGCTTTTTCGGAAATCCCGATTCCGCCTTCGTAACCGTCGTAGATAAAGATCGTGGGCTCACCCGTATAAGGGTGTAAAGGTGTGGAAACGCCGCCAATGTCCCACCTGTCACAAAGCACGTGAAAAGGCATCACGCCGATCATCGCGTGTTCGGCGGCGTGTAGACCCCCTGCCAAATCGAGCGATTCTTCCTCAATTTTTTTCACAGTTAGCTCGTCAATCGTGTACCAAAGCGCCACGGAGTTAAAGCTCAAAGGCGGAAGCTCAAGCGCTCGAATCGCTACAACGTCGTCGTACTTTACGATTTTGTACCCGATGTACTGCTCTGTGACGCTCACCTCCCCCAAGTGCACCTCTTGTTCGCCGTGTTTTAGAGCGCGTAGCTCGTTTACCACGGTAATGTCTGTTGTGTAAAGCGGCTCGGTGTGGTAGTCGAGCTCCATTTTTGTGACTTCGACCACTTTGTTTTGAAGGTCAAACTTCTTTACCAAGTAACTTTCCGCTTGATGCAAAAGCACTGCACCTTCGTGCGCTTCGCGATAAGCGTGGTAGACATCGAGCGTTTCAAGAAGCTTTCCGTCACACAAAACCCTGAACACTTCGTTTGATATGTTGTCGAGCTTGGCAAGCTCTGTTGCGCGAACCGTTCCTGCGTACACAAAACCGTGGCGCGTTTCTCTGAGCAATCCGCTTTCGCACAGCTTTTTTGTCAAAACGCTCAGCTCTTCGCCAAAAAACTTTTTGTCTTCTTGTTTTAGCGGAAACTCTGACGCCGCGCAAAGCGCGTGCGCGCTCAAAATATACGGGTTTTTTGTGTTTATTATCGCGTGTTCGTGAGGTTTTCCAAAGAAAGCCTCGGGGTGCCTCATAAAGAACTGGTCGAGCGGATTTTGAAACGCCACAAGAACCGCAAGCGATTGCTCAAGCCCTCTTCCCGCCCTTCCCGCCTGTTGCCATGTTGAAATCACAGTGCCTGGGTAGCCCGAAATTATCACCGCATCGAGCGATCCTATGTCGATTCCTAGTTCAAGCGCGTTTGTGGAAACCACACCCAAAAGCTCTCCTTTTTTTAGCGCGTTTTCGATTTGTCTTCTTTCTTCTGGCAAATATCCTGCTCTGTAAGAAGAAACGACGTGCTCGGGCAGGTTTGACGCTTTAAGGTTTTGCCTTGTCCACCTTGCGATGAGCTCCGCCATTTTTCTTGATACAGTAAAAACGAGCGTGTGAACGCCGTTTTTCACAAAGAGCTCTAAAAGCTTCGCGGTTTCCTGATGCGCAGAAAGCGTTCCCTTTCCGTCAAAATAAGGGTTGTACAAAATGAAGTACTTTCGACCTCGTGGGGAGCCGTCCTCGGAAACGAGCTCAAAATCCAAACCCACAAGCTCTTTTGAAAACTCTAACGGATTTGCGAGCGTCGCAGATGACAGCACAAACTGAGGATTTGAACCGTAGCGCTCGCACACACGCCTTAGTCTTCTTAAAAGAAGCGCCACGTTTGACCCAAAAACCCCTCTGTACCTGTGCGCTTCGTCGAGCACCACAAATTTCACGCTCTTAAAGAATCTCTGCCATTTCGCGTGCCACGGAAGAACTTGGTGTAGCTCGTAAGGATTTGTGAGAACGATCCTCGCTTTTTCTCTGATTTCTCCCCTTTTTGATGTTGGGGTGTCGCCGTCGTAGATCGCGGGAAAAAGCTGCAAACCAGCAAGCTCCTCCACTTCTTTGATGAACTTGAGCTGATCGTTTGTGAGCGCTTTTGTTGGGTAAATGTAGAGCGCGCTAGCGCCTTCGACAACTTTCTCAAAAACGGGAAGGCTGAACGCGAGCGTTTTTCCTGACGCGGTGGGCGTTGTGATTATCACGTTCTTACCCGCCCTTAAAAGCTCGATCACTTTGCACTGGTGTGAATAAAGCCTAATTCCCTTGGCCTTTAAGTATCGTTGAAACGGCTCTTTAAGGGAGATCTCACAGTGGCAAGCCTTCTTTTCTTCGATCACTTTTGTGTACGCCACTCTTTGCTTTAAATGACGCTCAAGCTCAAACTGTCTTAAAACCTGCTCGACGCTCATGCCGACCACGCTACGACAGAGAAAGCGTTCTGTATAGCAAAGCAAGAGACAATAGATCCTGCTTGTTGTGCTCAAGTATCGCGACAAGTGGCGCTGGATTACGCGTTTCGATGTACGCCTTGTAAAACTCTGGAACAAGCGCGCTAGGCACGTCAACTCTTCTTGTTATGCCAAGCAAAGCTTTTTCAAGCGAAACCAAGCGCGTGCGCTCTATACCCTTTAATCTCTTTACACAATAAAGAAGGTCGATGTGCGGTCGCTGTTGCACGAAAGGCAAACCGTAGTACGCGAGCCTTTCTTTTATATAAGGCTCGTCAAATCTTCTACCGTTAAAGCTCACAAATAGCGTGTTTTCATCCAAGCTACGCAAAAATTCGCTCAGCACGGCGGCTTCTTCCATAACGTCGCGCGCAACGATTTGCCTAATACTGAGTAGCTGTTCGTTCGTTTTCGCGATTCCAACAAGGATGATTGGTCTATTGAAAAGCCCTAGCGTTTCAATGTCCAAAAAAACCACTTTTTCTTCAAAAAGAGAAGAAACCTTGATCGCCATTTCGTGAGAAAATGAGTGTCTTTTGACAACGCTTTCAAAAAGTGCGTTGTGATCCTCTGCTTTTATCGCTTCCACTATTTTTATCGCTTCGTTTTGAAACTGTTTGTGGTAAAGCAGATCCGCTATGGTGCGGCAACCTCTCATCCTGAATTCAAGCTCGCGCTTTTGTCTTACGCCGCGTAGTAGCTGCAAGTCTTCCAAAATCTTTTGCTTTACTTGGTTTGGGTGTGGTTTGGGAACGCTTAAGCCAATACTATTTGTGACCACCAAACACTCCCCAAATTCGTTTTGAACAACCTCTCCGCGCAATTCCGAAAAGCTCGCACTCTTTAAGAGAAAACACAAAAGAGACTTAGCGCTAGAGTACTCCACTTCGGTAATTGGCTCATCGAAATACTCAACTCTTGTGCGAATCTTTTTGCTCAAGCTTTCAATCGCTCTTTGGTAGTCTTCCACGTTGTGTGATTACGCGCGGGATGGGCATAACGCTTTCGATGTGTTAAGCCTCGGTGTAGAGACCACCAAGCTTTTTTCCGACGCGTTTTCTTGCAAAAGCTTTTTAACAGCCAAAAAATGTGAGTATGGTGTCCCAAACAGCTTTAAAAGGAGGTAACATCGCTTACTTCTTAAGCCAAGACGAAATTCCAACCTCTTGGTACAACATTCAGGCGGACTTGCCTGAGCCATTGCCTCCTCCGCTAGACCCGAAGACTCTCAAACCAGTTTCGCCTGAGCCGCTTTTTAGGATATTCGCAAAGGAGCTCGTTTTACAAGAAGTTTCGCGTGAAAGGTTCATAAAAATACCAGATGAAGTTCTTGAGGCGTACAAAACGATACCAAGGCCCACACCTTTGATTCGCGCAAAGAGGCTTGAAGAGGCGCTCGGGACGCCCGCAAGGATTTACTTTAAGTGGGAGGGTGTGAGTCCCGCAGGAAGTCACAAGCCTAACACCGCAATTCCTCAGGCTTACTACAACGCAAAACAGGGAACAAAAAGAGTGGTCACAGAGACTGGTGCAGGGCAATGGGGCTCAGCGCTTGCGATGGCATGTGCGTTCTTCGGGCTAAAGTGCACGGTCTACATGGTTGCCGCAAGCTACAGACAAAAACCAGGAAGAAGAATAATGATGGAGACTTGGGGAGCGCAAGTTTTTCCGTCACCAAGTGAAAGAACGCGCTTTGGCCGCTCAATACTCGAAAAGGAACCAGACCACCCAGGCTCTTTGGGGATTGCGATAAGCGAAGCGCTTGAGGACGTTTTGTCGGATGAAAGCGCGCGCTACTGCTTGGGCTCTGTGCTAAACCACGTTTTGATGCACCAAACGGTGATTGGACTAGAAGCAAAGAAGCAACTAGAAGCGATAGGGGAAGAGCCTGATGTTTTCGCGGGTAACATCGGAGGCGGGTCAAACTACGGCGGTTTTTGCTTGCCGTTTGTCGCAGACAAGCTAAAAGGAAAAAGCGAAGCGGAGTTTGTGGCGTGCGAGTCAGCCGCAATTCCTCACACAACACAAGGAAAGTACACTTATGATTTCGGGGACACCGCTGGTATAACGCCTTTACTCAAAATGCTCACACTTGGAAAGGACTATAAGACTCCGCCGATACACGCGGGTGGATTGAGGTACCACGGTATGGCGCCGATCATTTCCTACTTGATCAACAAGGGTTACATGAAGTCAGTTGCGTACACTCAGACACAAGTTTTTGAGGCGGCTGTGCTTTTTGCGAAAACTCAAGGAATAATCTCCGCACCAGAGTCTGCGCACGAAATAAGGTTTGTGATAGACGAAGCAAGAAGGTGCAAGCAAACCGGTGAAAAGAAGGTGATCGTTTTCAACCACTCCGGTCACGGGTTGCTAGACCTTGCGGGTTACGAGGCGTATCTCGCAGGAAGATTGGAGGACTGGACGCCCACAGAGATAAACTATCCTTCTTACGTTCCAGATTGAAATGAGATTTATTCTGGTAGACTCAGCGCTTGAGCTTGTGCCCAAAGAGATCGCAAAACACCCAGCTGTCGTGAAAAACGCGAAAAAAAGAAACAAAAGAGCAGAAGAAACTTTGCTCGACGTTTCCCTACACCACTCTGCGATGAAAAAGCTAAAGGAAAGCTGGAAGAGAGGTAGACCCGATATCGTGCACATGTGTTTACTCACGATACTTTCAGACCCGCTTGTAAAAAGGGATGAAGTGTTGATACACACGTACGATTCAAAGATAATAAGAGTAGACCCGACTACAAGAATCCCGAAAAACTACAACAGGTTTGTCGCGCTTATCGAACGCCTCTTAGTGGACGGAAAAGTTCCTAGTGGCGAAAAACCCTTGCTTGAGGTGACAGGTATGACACTCGCTGAGCTTACTCAAAAAAACAGACTGGTTCTTCTTGACGAAAAGGGTGAGCTTGTGCCACCAAAAGCGTTGTGCGCCTTAGAGGACTGCTTGATCGGTGTGGGCGCTTATCCGCACGGCGACTTTTCGGACGAAGTGAAAAGCGTGTCGTGGGCCAGATACTCAATCGCCAGCGCAACGCTTGAAGCGCATCAAGCTCTTTGTAGGCTCATCGCGCACTGCTATTAACGCGATGTCTGTTCTAGCGGAACCAAGTTCACGTCGTATCCTTTTAGCGACCAAACTAGTGCGGATATACCACCAACGCCCCAAAGAAGCGCGTTGAAAAGCACGGTCGAAGTAAGGGAAAGCGTCGAAGTGTAGTAAACCGAAACGGAGTAGCTAACCATTGGCGCCACCCTTATTAAGCCTATCAGAAAAGCCCTTTTGCTTGTTGGCATAAGCGTTGGCTCAAGTATCGTCCTCACAGCCCATGCGAACTCGCTAAACGCCATGTTGAGCGAAAGCAAACTGTAAAACAGCGGGTAAAAGAGCGAACCAGTGGACACGCTCACAAGAAGGTATATTGGAACCATGCTCAACGCGCCTCCTACATAAGAAAGCAAAGAAAGAGACCTTGTGGAAAGCTTTGTGAGCACAAAGGCGGCGAACACACCCGCAAGCGTTGCCGCAAGGTTTGCCAAAAAAATTATAAAGTTGACGGCGTTACCTGAAAAGTAGTAGTCCGCGACCACAAACGCCATTAAACCGTACGTAAGATACTGCGAAACGCTGATTGCGACAAGGTAAGCGAACCTTTTCCATAACGAAACACGCTTTTGCACGCTTCTTACCTCAATTGGCGAACCTTGTGGTATCTTTTTTGCTTCGCTCAAAACGCGCTCCTTTAAGCCTTTTACGTCAAGCCAGCGTATCGATTCAGGCACAACATACCTTAAAACGAGGGCGACCAAAACAAGTGTAAGTGAAAAAAGCGCCAAAGCCCTGATTTCGACAATCGTTGAGTGAGTATAGCCGAATGTGATATAACCCAATAAAGCGGCGACCATTGCTCCCAAGTTGTCGAAGTTTGGAGATAGCACGAGCATTTTGTCCCTGAATTTCAAAGGCATAATCTCCGCTATATAAGAAAGCGCTACAGGAACTTCTCCTTCAACGCCCAAAAGCCCTAAAACGATTCCTAGCGTCGCAAGATACACAAAATAACGAGAAGCGGAAAAGTAAAGCGCGGAAATCGCAAGAATCAGCGAGCCAAGCCCGTACGTGAACATTGTGAGGTAAAACGTGCTCTTTCGACCAAGCGCCTTGTCAGAAATCCAAGAAAATCCGAGGTCACCGGCAAGCTGAGACAAAATGGGTAAAACGAGAAACCAAACCGCTTTGACTTGAGGATACGCGAGGTAAGCGAGGCTTCCTATAACACCCCACATAAAGTACCCTATTGCAGTTGAGGCAAAAATCGCCCAGTGCGCCTTTCCCCAGCGCGCAAAATCCACTCTCTGAATTACTTCCATACTCTAAAACCTTTATTAGTGACTTATAAAGTCTATTATAAAAAATCGGTTTAAAGTGACGTCTTTGTGTTTTTGGAGCGTCTACACACGTGAGAAATTTGGGTGGCACATTTTGAGCCACGAGTATCAAATAACGCACACATCAAAGCGCGAGCTTCTCGGGTTTTCGTGCTTTGAATTTAAAGTTGTCACAAAACTTGTTTAAGTAGAAGCTTATCGCAAACTCGAACTTTTGGAATATCCACAAGTTGAAAACAAGCTACAAAGCGTAGTTCAAAACAGCCCTAAGATAAATCTCCACAGATTTTTTGAGCGCCTCAACACTTATCCATTCGTCGTAAGCGTGAATCACGCTCATTTCACCAGGTCCGTAAAAACAGGTGTCAATTCCATAAGCCCTAAACACGTTTGCGTCGCTTGTCGCTTGCGTAACGTAAAGCTTTGGTGTTAGCGAAAGCGTTTGCTCAACCGCTTTCTTTAAGTGGCTAACAACCTGCGCTTTTGGAGAAGTGTAGCTTGGGTTGCTTTGCGCGTTTTCTATCACATCGATTTTCACGTCGTTTTGACTAGCTACGCGGCTCACTAGCTCATGTAGCTCCATCCAGCTCATACCTAGTGGCACGCAGAAGGCCACTTGCGCTTCGCAGTGGGCGGGCACAATGTTTATCATGTCCCCTCCTTTTACGACACCAACGTTCATGCTCGGCTGTTCGAGAATCGCACCAAGTTGCGAAACAGGGATTTTCAAATCTTCTGAAATCAGTTCATAGGATTGTTCAACTATTTCTTTGATTTCGGCTGGCGTGTTTGCTTTTACGCTTTTTATAGCACTATGAACTTTTTCAAGCGCTCTAAAAAGCTTGACACAAGCGTTTTCTTCGTAAAGCGGTGCGCTTCCGTGTCTTGGTGTGCTTTCACACATCAGTTTTATCCAGTAATCCCCTCTTTCGCCTATGCAAATTTTTGAAAGGCCGCTGGGTTCGCCCATAATACAACACTTTCCGATTACTCTACCAGTTTCAAGAAGCCACTTTGACACGCCCCATCCTGTAGGGGTTTTTACCCAGTTTTCTTCGTCTGGCACGCACACAAAGCTCACGGGTTTTGAAAGCGTCACGTCGTTTTGAACCAAAAGCGAGTACACAAAAAGCTCGGAAGCAAGAGCGCCCTTCATGTCGGAAGCACCACGCGCGTATATTTTGTCACCGACAACTGTGGCGTCATAAGGCGGATAGCTCCATCTTTTTGTGTCGCCCGATGGAACGACGTCTGAATGGGCGTAAAGTATAAGCGCGTGTTTTTTGTTTTCGCCGGTCACAGAAGTGACAGCAAAAGTTTTGCCGTTGACGCTATGGGTTTCAACTTTCGCGCCCACGCTTTTCAAAAAGTCCTTCACGAAATTTTGGATTTGTGCCGTTTCGCTTTCTGAATTGATGCGCAAAAGCTCTCGCGCAAGTTTGACCACTTCGTCGCTCTTGCGCGCCTCGCTAACAAGTTTTTCTAGTGACATGGCAGTAAAAATGAACAATAATTCATAAAGTTTTTTGGCTTATTGTGTCAAAAAGCTCTTTCAAACTAATGTTTGCGCGAACTATTCCTCTCTTTTTTGCGATCGTCTTCGTGACTTCTTTTATAAGCACGCCCGACGATGTTCCAAACAACGAGTTGCACAACTCTTCAAACACTTCGGGAAAGCTTTGTATTCTTTCTGCTCGAGCGAGCGCCTGTTGCACAACTACGCTTGCGCTCACCGAACCTATGACGTCAGCGAGCGCTTGTTCCACTTCTTTTACAAACTCGCTCGATTTGAGTACGGCGCCCATCACACGATCACCCAGAGCTTAGGAAGAATCGGATTTTGATCGTGCTCGACAACGTACGCTTCGGTTTCTGGTTTTTCTCCCATCACAACGATCGACCGATCCTTTGAAATCACTCTTATGTGGGTGTTGCTCATAGAAAGGATTTCGGGCTTTATTTTAGAGTCGGAAGGCAACAAGAAAACCGCTATGTCTTCTTCTCTTTGAACGCGTGAAGTTCTGGCAGCAAGCGCTTGCAGTAGCTCGTTCAAATTTGGTGAAAACATGTTTTCTAGTAGACCAATGCTATCCACTATAAGAGCGTGTCCGTCTACACTAAGACGTTTTACTTCTTCAAGTTTTTCGGAAACGTTTTTGTGGGCTTCCTTCACTTGCTCTTCGCTAAACTCGAAAAGAGGTGCGCTGAAATCTTTAGAAGAACCTGGAACGGCGAGCCTATAAAGTTTTAAGTCTTTGACGCACGCGCCAACGAGTTTTAAAAGCGCGTGGGGGCTTGCGCCAGGAAGAGGTAAGTGCACAACGCCACGCCCAAGCGAAAGGAAGTTTACGACCAATGGTAGAAAAAGCGTTCGTAAAGCGGAATATGGAACTTTGGGCGTGTACTCTATCGTAACCGTGGCGCCTTTTTCTATTCCTTTAAAAGCGCGGTCTAAGTCGTCTGAGCCAAAAGAGTAGCCCTTTTCTGTGTCTTTTTTGGGAGTGACAGGCGAAAGCTTTGAATGCTCTGGTTCGCGGTAAGGGTGAAAGTGCTTGAACTGTCCTTTGTAAAGTGTGTAAAGGTACTTGTGCTGGTCTATGAGTGTGCCGCGTAGCTTTTGAACTTCCACTTCTCGAAAAACCCTTCCGTACTCCTCTGAGCGGACAAGCTCAATTATTCCGTCGACCAAGTAGTCCATCGTGGTCTTACCCGGCTCTTCGCTCACAAATATCACGCGAGTTTCGGAGCCGTCCGCAAGCGCGATAAGAGTTTTTTCGGCTTTTAGCCTCTCCTTTTCGTCCATCTCTTTTGCCAAACCATCCCAAGTGTCGAGCACCACAACAGGCGCCTTTTCAGAAACTGCTCTTACAATTTCTTCCAAAACCGAAGCGGCAAGCCCCACCCTTACGTCGACCATTTCAGATTTTGGTGAATCGCCCACCCATGGTATTTGCTGTTGAAGCTTTTTTGGCGAAACTCTTGAAGAGATGTAAACACCCTTTTCTCCTCCTAACCGTTTAAGGAGTTGGAGGGCTAGCGTGGTCTTTCCTGCGCCAGCATACCCTTTAATAAGAAGCGTGTGCCCCTTCTTTTCAAGAAAGCTACCTATTCCATCAATTGTTAGCTCATCACTCGTGGAAATTTCACCGCTTTTGTCTTTTTTAAACAATATAAATATTTTTTGTTGTTACATATGAAGTTTATTGCTTGAAATGATTAAATCACGACAAGAGCATTTTAATACTCCTCAAGTGGTATGAGTTGCATGCCTTTAAGATACACAAAGATTGTTTGCACGATCGGACCTGCCACGTCTGAAGAAAACATGATAGTGGAACTCGTCAAAGCAGGAATGGACGCGGCAAGGTTGAATTTTTCTCACGGAAGCCATTCCGAACACCTTCAAAGGTTAAAGTCCCTAAGAAAGATTTCTGAAGAGCTTAAGATTAACATTAGCGTAATTCAAGATTTACCAGGGCCAAAACTAAGGGTTGGAAAGCTTTTACGCGAGCCTTTAAAACTTGAGGAAGGTTCGATTGTTAAACTTTCCAATTCGCCCTTTCAACAAAACGACCAAGAAATTCCAGTGTTGTTCAAAAACCTGTCCAAGCTTGTTGAAGTTGGTTCCGAGGTTTATCTTGCGGACGGAACGATAAGACTTCGCGTTATAGACATTTCAAAAGAGTGGGTTTCGTGCAGGGTCGAACTGGGTGGTTTGCTCACAACAGGAAAGGGCATCAACATACCAAAGGCTAAAGGAGACGTTTCGGCGATAACAGAAGAGGACATAGAGCACATAAAGTTTGGCGTTCAAAACGAGGTGGATTACATCGCGGTTTCCTTTGTAAGGAGTGCGCGCGATATCCTAAGGGCAAAAGAGGTGTTAAAAGGGTTCAACTCGGATATCCCTGTTATAGCGAAAATAGAAAAAAGCGAGGCGGTTGAGAACATTCAGGAAATCGTTTCGTCTTGTGACGCGGTGATGGTGGCAAGAGGCGATTTGGGTGTCGAAATAGGAATAGAAAACGTGCCTCTTGTCCAAAAAAAGGTGATAAAGCTCGCAAACCTACTCGGAAAACCTGTGATCACCGCCACTCAAATACTGATTTCCATGCTCAGCCAACCCACTCCAACGCGCGCAGAGGTGAGCGACATCGCAAACGCCATACTTGATGGCACAGACGCGCTGATGTTGTCCGAAGAAACCGCGGTTGGCAAGTACCCTTTGGAAGCGGTAAGAGTGCTAGCGCGCGTTGCGGCTTCCACCGAGCGAGAAATGGTGTACCAACCAAAACCTGTGATCGACGCAGAAAGCGTAGAAGAGGCGATAGGAAGAGCGGCGTGTCAGGTCGCAAACGCTGTAAAAGCCAAATTCATCGTGGCGTACACGCGCTCAGGTTCAACCGCAAGGCTTATCGCAAAACACAGGCCGATGATACCGATTAAGGCTTTTACGCCAAACACAAAAGTGGCAAGAAGGCTTTCTATCGTTTGGGGCACTGAAAGCTTTTACGCACAGGAAAGCGCAAACGCGCCTCTGCCAGACATGGTAGAGGAACATCTCAAAAAACTCGATTTGGTAAGGCAGGGCGACACGGTGATCGTTGTAGCGGGTATGCCAACTGGTCCTGTGGGTTCAACCAACATGATTCGCGTGCAAAAGATTGAAAAGTGACTTTGAGTTACCACGAATAATTGGCTTCCGCTAGTATCACGATACCCACCGCACGGTGTCCATAGGCTTACCCGCACTCCGCGAACACTTAGAGACAGGTGATCCCACTTTAAGTTTTGAATTCTACTGGATAGCCACTCGGTGAGCAAGCGCGGAAGCTGTTTACATCATCATGAGCGATTCCAGCTCTTCAAAGGCGAGTTTTTTAGAAACTCTTTGAACTGATTTAAGATTCCTAAAATTGCTCCTACCGTGTATCAAGGATAGGTCTTGCGCATTACTTTTAACTCTAAGAGCTAAGCGTGTTGTTGTAAAGTTGTTAGGCATAGGCTCAACCGAGTTTAAACCAAGACACGCCGTTGTGAAAACTCCCACATCTAGATACCATTGTTTGGAATCAAAGTATCACCGAAGCGTTTCTTAACCGTTTTAACATGCAAGGTTATATTTTTTCCAAAACCTCGCCCCTCGGGGATTCCAAAGTGTATAAAGCGTTTTGAAGAAATAGGAGAGGAACTGGGAGTAAACTACCCCGCCCTTACGGACGGGGCTTTGGGGTTTCCAGTGGCCTTCACGACGCACCTTCATTTCCCCTTCAGGGTGTTTACTTACCCCCGACCCGTACCTCTCGTTAAGGCACGGGCTATGTTCACTGATTCAAGTCGCGG
>Ga0081474_122739_pt1 | contig 14689 bp, 18 predicted proteins | sample OneHunmetagenome_2_FD_70978 | JGI IMG/M metagenome (GOLD analysis project Ga0081474, IMG submission 70978) | Ferrous microbial mat communities from One Hundred Spring Plain, Yellowstone National Park, USA v2 (version 2) | ecosystem: Environmental > Aquatic > Non-marine Saline and Alkaline >... | reverse complement strand
TACTTGTCCCTTCAACATCTTTCAGTAGAACAACGTTGAAAAATAAAAACTTCTCGCTAATACCGACTTCTTGGTATTACCTCCCTAAGATTCCCATAACTGCTGTAAGGAAGATATAGCATACTCTGGAAGTATTGTTAAAAAAGGCGAAGCAACTGGAGTGGTGATTCTTACTGGTAAGAACACATATTTCGGTAAGACGGCGGAGTTAGTAAGTATCGCAAAGCCAAGACTGAGAGTTCAACAAGTGATATCTAAGGTAGTATTCTGGATGATGGTTATAGTTCTCATTATTCTTGCTATTTCCGGAATAGTGATCTTTCTGAGGCACGAGAACTTTCTCACTTTCTTACCTTTAGCACTTGTGCTAATAATCGGAGCTATTCCTATAGCATTGCCAGCCATGTTTACAATAAGTCTAGCTTTGGGCAGCGAGGAACTTTCTAAGTCCGGTGTATTAGTCACTAGACTAGATGCTATTGAAGGAGCGTCTACTATGAATACTTTGGCTTCAGATAAGACTGGGACTTTGACTATCAACAAGCTCTCGGTTCATAAAATAATTCCCTTAGAAGGGGACGAAAAAGAAGTTATCACTTACGGCGCTTTAGCATCAAGGGAAGAAAACCAAGACCCGATAGACTTAGCTTTCATTAGCAAGGCAAAGGAGATGAACATTGATCTCAAGGAGTGGAAAGTTATCGACTTCAAACCTTTCGACCCTTCAAGTAGGAGAACCGAAAGTACAGTAGAGAAAGGAGGGTCTACCATTAGAGTGACTAAGGGGGCAATAGATACCTTGAGTAAATTATGTGGGTTAAAAAACATTGAGGAAATATATGAGAGAGTTCATAGTGAAGCTAAGATAGGATGCAGGGTTCTAGCTGTAGCCAAAAATGATGGAGAGAAGTGGAAGTTAGTAGGTCTCGTCTCTCTCAGGGACCCACCTAGGGAGGATTCGGCTGAATTAGTAAAAGAATTGAAAGACTTGGGAATAAAGGTGATAATGCTAACCGGTGACGCTCAACCTATCGCGCAGGAGATAGCTAAAGAAGTTGGGATTGGTTCTAACGTAGTTAAGGTCAGCGAATTTAAGGAGAACCCTAAGATGATAGACCAGATAGACGGACTTGCCGAGGTTTATCCTGAGGACAAATACACTGTAGTAAAACTTTTGCAACAAGAGGGTAAGGTGGTTGGAATGACTGGAGATGGTGTAAATGATGCTCCAGCCTTAAGGCAAGCAGATGTTGGGATAGCAGTGAGTAATGCTACCGACGTGGCTAAGGCGGCTGCCTCTGTAGTTCTAACCTCACCAGGTTTGAGGAACATAGTTGATATGATAAAAATCGGTAGGAGGATTTACGAGAGGATAAATATCTGGATACTCAGTAGAATAACTAGGACTTTCCAGAACGTCGTTTTCATAGCCTTGGCTTTACTTCTTTTAAATAAGTTCGTGATTTCCACCTTCGAAATGGTATTGTTACTGTTCATGTTTGATTTCGTTACTTTGACTATGTCTACCGATAACGTACCGTGGAGTAGGAAATCTGCATCGTGGGAGATTCTTAGCTTAGTCAAGGTATCGATCATCATTGGAGTCGTCATGGTAGCTGAGAGTTTTCTTGTGTTACACTTCTTGGGTCAAATGCCCCTGAAAGAACTGCAGACCTCGGTTTTCTTATATCTTCTTTATTCTAACATCTTCAACTTGTTAAACATAAGAGAGAAAAGGAATTTCTGGAACAGCTTTCCAAGCAAGGTTATGGGATTAACGATAATTGCTGACGTGATATTAGCCTTTATAATTGCCTCCTTAGGAATTCCAGGGTTAGTTCCGATCACTCCTCTTGTAGCTGGTGAAATGTTGGGTTTTGCCATACTGTTCAACTTAATCTTAAATAACTTTGTAAAGTTAGGGGCTGAGAAAATGCTGAAAGTGGAGTGGTAAAGATTTTTAATCATTAGTCTTAAAACGTGTTATGAATACCAAGTTAGTCAATATAATTATTTTTACGATAATAGTAATTGCCTTAGGGGTTGCAGCGTCGTATGTGGTAGCAAACGTGCTTCATGTTCCCTTGGAAGTTCAAGACGTAGTAACTGCTTTGATAATTGCTATAGCTGGGATATCGATGATCACAGTTATAGCTAGGATTCTTAAGCAAAACGTCGGTAATGTTATTGGAAAGACGACCGCGAGAGTCTTAGTCTTCTCATTGAAATACTAGGGTATTCAATAGTGGGGTTTATTGCGTTAACAGCATTGCATGTGGGTATCACTAGTGCATTGTTTGGAGGTACTGTATTCGGTCTGGTTGCAGGTCTTGCTTTACAGACTTCGTTGGCTAACGTGTTCTCGGGACTGTTCTTAATATTCAGCAGACCTTTTGAGATAGGAGACAAAGTAACGATAACTACATGGCAATATGGACTTTTAGCACCTACTTATCCTCCGAAGTTCTGGAGCAACGATTTCTTGATCCCGGGTTATACTGGTATAGTAACTGACATCAGTCTGATGTATACTACCATAGTTACGGACGAGAATGTCATTATGAAGATACCTAACAACGTAATGATCCAAGCTGCCATATTTGTTCATAAAGAGGAGTATAGGCTAGTGCGGACTAAGTATGAGATTACAAAAGACATAGACCCAGATGAGTTGGTACCAGAACTAAAGAAGAGGATTAAAGAATTAGATTTCGTAATTAAGGAACCCGAAATAAAAGTGTTGGACACTACTCTTAATACGTATATGATTGCAATTGACACTTTTTGTAAAGGCAATCATGAGGACTGTTAAGGAGATGCAAAAAGCCAAAGCTAGGTAGGTTTTCCCACCAGCCTCCAAATTAACGATTATTGAGCCGGAATTAATGCCGTTTTATAGAGCGTTTTAACACTAAGATAGTAGGATTAAAGTTATAGTCTCTTCTCCATAATAAAATATCGCTGTGAAAAAGAGCTTTCTAGTAATCGGTCTAGTTTTTATTATAGTAAGTTTGGTATTCTTATATCTGCATTTAACCCTATCAAAGAGCTCGTACCAAAAGGGTGTTATACCCATTAAAGCGGAGGGAAATTACACTCTTAGTATTAGTTACTCCAGTTTTGTGTTTGAATACAAAGATAATGTGTCTGAGCCGTTGCAAGTAATCCCCGTAAACATTCAAATAATAAACACAACGTATAGTAACGGGACATATTATGTTTTCGGAGAGGGTTTTTACGATTCGCAATTACTATTGAAAAATAATTACACGCAAGGAGTGCTTGTAGGATTTGTACTCATAAATGATTCCCCGATTTATGTGGTCTATTCTCTATCCTTGACTTTTTTCATAATAAGTTTAGTAGCGGGAATAGTAATAGTTTCCGTTTCTTTCTTATTTAAAGGTTCGGACACGGAGGAAGATTGAAGATCCTCCTAGACCTCGAACATAAAATACAGAAAGAAATGCTCTCGACGGTTTGTCCACTTAAAATTCTTCCAACTAAGGAGTCCAGCATATCACTTACCTCTTCATCGCTGTTTACCTTCTGGACTAGCTCTCCTTTCATCTTTATCTGCTTTTCATAAGTGGTTGCTGAAATACCTACCTCCTTTGATGCTTTAACTACAGGCACTCCTTTCTCTATGAGTCTTTTAGCAATTGCTAACCTTAATACCGGAACTACACTCTTAAATGCATCTTCGCATGGTGTGGTAATCTTTCTCATAGTTGAAATTTCGCATCTATTTTTAATAGAATTTGGGTATAATACCGAAAGTCAGTTTCAATTAACAGTGTTAAACGTAAGTGTATAACTTAGTATACCAGTGTTAGAATCCGTATAATTTATAATGATAGATTGAGGTATTAAAATTCCGGAGTGAAAAAGAATTTTCCGTTTACGTCAACTCTCTTTACTTTATAATTATACGCAAAGGACAGTAACTCATCCGAGAGGCCTTTCGGCTCTCCCTCGTAGATAATCCTTCCGTTCTTCAGAAGGATCACTCTATCGACGTAGTTTATAACATCCAGCTCGTGAGCTGTAATAAGGAATAGCTTTTCGTTCTTCAGCTGGCTCATTATAGCTATTATCTTGAATTTGTTAGCAAAGTCCACGTTAGAGAAGGGTTCGTCCATTATGACTAAATTTCCCTCACCAAGTGCTTTAGCTATTAACACTAACCTCTTCTCTCCACTGCTTAACGTGGAGAAATCCCTTTGCATGAACTTATCCAACCCTAATAGTTTAACATATCTCTCGTAATTTCCTCTCTTTCTCCCTGCTGTTAGGACTTCCCAGACTTTCATGGAAGGAGAAAAGAACTCGGAAGGGGAATAGGATAGTTTTTCTAAGTCTACTGAAACCTCCCCTTCGTTCGATTTAACCATACCTATTATAGTCCTGAGTAAGGTGGTCTTACCTGATCCGTTAGGTCCTAAAAGAAGCGTCACCCCTTCCTTAAGCTCGAAAGTTACGTTATCTATGACGACCTTATCACCGAACTTAACTCTCAACCCTTTGACCATCATTTATCCTCACCATGAGCGAAACCAGAACCGGGGAGGACATTAGGGCAATTATCGGAGTTACTGGGATAATAGTCCCGAAGAGACCATGGGATAATACGTTACTTATTAACATAAGGGAAGCACCAATGACAGAAGAGTACACTGTAAGATCCCTCATATTTCCTCCAATGACCCTTCTCACCAGATGAGGGACAAGGATTCCCAAGAAACCGATGACTCCTACCAAGGATATCTCGTAAGATACCACGAAACTTATGAAGGTTAGCCAGAAGACCCTGAACCTTTGGGGGTTAATGCCGTGGGCATAGCTCAACTCATCACTTATTGCTACTAAGTCGATAGCTTTTGAGTGAATTAACGATAGTATTACAAGAATAGCTGAAATTAATATCAGGGGGATAACCTGATCCCACCCAACAATGCTAATCTCTCCTAAGAGCCAGAACAGCAAAGGGGGTATAGTAGGATCCTTATACTCAAGGATCGTAAACAATATCGTGTAAACTGAAGTGAAGATATAAGAGACTATAACACCCCCTATCACTAAACCATAAATCCCTCCTCTTTTTCCTATTATGATTGTTAAACTGGTCGAGATGAGAGAAAAAACAAAAGCGAACAGAGGCTGGAGGAAGGGCATTATAAAGGAGTTTAACAAGAAATACGAGATTATCGCACCTAAAGCTCCTCCAGACGCTGTCCCTGATATATAAGGGTCGACAATAGGATTCCTCAATAGGTGTTGCATAATGGCTCCGCTCAATGACAGTGTTATACCTACTACCATAGCGGTTATTATCGTAGGTAGTCTGATTCTGTAAAGTATGATCGAATATACACCATTCGGGTGAATTAAATCGTTAATTGGAATTATGACTTGTCCTACGATAAGAGCCAAAATGAAAGACGGTATAATAGAGAGAAATAAGAAATACTTCAGGATACTTTTATTCACAAGAATTGGACAGCCTATCCATATAATAAACTTTTCCACTATAGGTTAAAGCTAAGGGTACATCTTAGCCTAACGTCCAACGTATTTATGGGTAAACAAAGTATCGAGGAGAACTCGTCTTAAATAACGATGGAAGAACCCTTAGAGAAGAAGATAAGGTTAACAGTTAATAAACTCTGTTTAGAACAACAGTCGGCAAACATCTTACATAATAGGAAAGTATACAAACCCTTGTATTCCTGAAAGTATTATCCTCGCAAACTAAGCCAAGTGGAAATTGGTAATTTCGACGCTTACTAGAAGAGAGCTACCTGACTAGGGTTAAAAAGTAGTCACAAATTGCACATTATTCTCGTAAGGTGTAGAAACACTAATGGTGTTCTGAAAGAAATTGAGTATGAGTCGGAATTTCACCACGTTCGAGAACGTTCTACATTGATACAATGAAGCTTGATAAAATTTATATGTATTGGATAACCTATCCATACTTATGAGAAGCTCAATCTTAATCGGAATAATTCTAGTAGTAATAGTAATATTTTCAATTCTGATTTATACTCAATATTATAGCAATAGAACAAGTACTTCCTCCAATATATCCCAGCCCATCGTGACAACTTCAGAAAAGTCCCTGAGAATCGTTAGTCTAGCCCCCTCAGATACTCAGATCCTAATTTCGTTAGGACTCGGTAAAAATATAGTTGGCTTAGACGAATATTCCTTCGAGCTTTTACACTACTTGAACGAAACGTCGCTGATACCATCTAACGTGACTGTGTTCCAAACTATCAGCCCTCCTAACATATCGGGTCTTTTACTCCTTCACCCCAACGTAGTAGTTGTTGAGTATGGGCTAGACTCACACTACATACCAGATATGGAAAAAGCAGGATTGAATTTACTCATTACAAACAACGATTTCGCTTTATCCCTTGTACAAATCGAGGAAAACATCCTTAATATTGCCCAACAATTTAACGAGGTTCAAGTTGGTAAAGAGGTAGTTAATTGGATTAACTCACACATGATTAACTATACTCCTTCAGTAAACGTGGCGTATTTAGACTGGATATGTCCCAACGGTGAAGCTTACACAGTTGGAGGTAACGTGTTTATAAATAATCTTCTGGTCTTGGCTGGAGGTAACAACGTTTTTACTAACGAATCCGGTTACCCGCTTGTAACGGCTTCCAAGATACTTATTGTGAACCCGCAAGTGATAATAGCACAAACTGTTTACAACTACACCTATACTATGCAATTAATTGAAGAGTATTATAATGACACTTCAGCAGTTCATGATGGTAAAGTTTACTTGATATCCGGACTTGCGGTAGACCTTTTAGACGAACCTGGTGTATTGTCACCTTATGGATCTGTATTATTGCACGATATACTAATAGGGAAGGCTCCGCACTACATAAACACTACGTGGGTAGAAGAAAACCTTAACGTCTCACTCCCCGTATTTTAAGCGATAAACTATTTTTCTTTCAAAGGATCACTAACCTCAAATGGACACTTTACCTGAGCTAAGGTTTAAAATATACCTATCACTTGGCTTGACGATAATCTCGGAAGCGATCGTAACTTACATTCTCTTACAACTGCTTAACTTCCCCGTAATTGCCGTTATACCGTTTTTGGGTTTATTCTGGTTAATTCAGTGGCTGATTTCACCTTACTTGGTCGCCAGGGACTCTTTTGAGATTACAGAAGATGATCCTTATTATGGGAGAGTTTACGAAATGGTGAAGAGGATCGCAATAGCATCTGGGATCAAACCCCCTCGGGTATTCATCGTAAACGCACCTTATCCTAACGCCTTTGCCTACGGGAACTATGTAACAGGGAAGAGAATAGGAATAACTAGCCCTCTGCTTAACATACTAAGCGAGGAGGAACTTGCTGCTGTGATCGGACACGAGGTAGGACACATTAAGCATAATGACGTGGAAATAGGTATGGCTATAGGCTTGATACCTTCAGTCTTGGGCTTCGTAAGTAATCTACTCCTCAATTTAGGCTGGATCAGCTTAATATTTGCTGTAGATGAGACAGACTTATTATTTGGAATTGTTATGCTCGCCGTTGGGGGAGCTCTGTTTATTATAACATTAACACTCCAACTTTTCGTACTGTGGTTTAACAGGCTAAGAGAAAGTTACGCGGACTTTCACGCAGTTCAATTATTCGGAAAGGATGCGATAAATCTAGTAAATGCCTTAGCTAAAATAGAAATATATATGCAGAACGTTAGGTTAGACCCTTTCACCGGGATCATTGTTACTGCATCTCCCGTAAAAGTAAAGGAAACCGATCCATCTATACTGGTCGAGGAGTGGCTAAATGAGAAACCTTCCCCGTTCTCAGACATTTTGTCTACTCACCCTGATCCCGCAAAAAGAGCTCAAATGATTTACAAAAGTGTAATTAGGACATAATTGAAAAAGTTATCATTTTTATTTGTCTAGTTACAGTAATATATTTTTCTACCCTTTATATAGTCCTATAGCGAGTCCTATAAGGAAGAAGATGGAGTTATAGGGAAGGTAAGTTAGCGCCTCAGTAGCATATTTCTCTGCCTCTGGTGTAATCGTCGTAACTAAGGTCTTTATAAACAATAAGACCGTGTTAGGTGAGACTACACCTATTACTATAAGCAAGATTATTATAGCTATAAGGACTATCCCTATTTTTACGACGTTCTTTATTAAAAATCCGATAAAAAGCCCTAAAAGAAATGATACGATTGAATAGACTATTTCACTTTTAGTAACATCTGGGACTATGAGCATTAAGTTGATCTACGTGAATCAGATTTTTATAGTTAAGGCTAATAGGTAAGAGTATGAAAGTAGTAAAATATCACCTCACAGTGCAAATTACTAAGGGCGATAAAGAGGAGAAAATAGAGAAGAAGTTCAGGCACTTGAAGAACGCTAAAGAGTTCGTGAAGGAACTAGTTTCTAAAGAGAAAGTAAAATGCGGGGATTATGACCAAAAAGACGGGTTACTGATAAGAGAGTGTAGCGGTGAAAAGATTAAAATAAAGATTGATATTAAGACCGAAAGAATAAAGAAGGTAAAGAGGGAAGAAGGGAAGAAGGAATCCGGTAAGGAGCAAAAGAAGGAAGAACAGAAATCACCAGAAGAGAAAAAGCAACAGTAAAAGAGATTTTGTTATATAGGTAGCGTTTTATTGTAAATGTTGTTCTAATCCTTGCCTCACTTCAGTCGCAAGTTTTTCAAGATCTTTTTCTAATTTTTCATATAATTTGTTTTTATCAACCCAGTAAAGATAACCCGGTCTACCCTTCTTTTTATCCTCACTCTCCTCCTTTTCCCTCATTATCAAGCCCTTGTCAAGGAGGTTGTTCAACGACTTATTGATAGAAGCCTTAGTTACGTCTAATTCTTCGGAAATCTCATCAGCGGTCATTTTTTTCCCCTTAACCATCAATAAGTGCAAGACGCTTACGTCACTTGAGGATAAGCCATACATAAATGCTAAGAATTCATGTATCTCAACGCTTCTACCATCAGGGAATACTATTTTTTCTTCTTCCATGACTATATATACTATTAAAAAAATCAAATATTAAATTTGATCTTTACCATAGGGAGAAATAGTTATAGTTTTTAGGTCAAATAATTATGATCACCCCGTGTTAGAAACTGTTAACCTGACGAAGCGATATAACGACGGTACAACGGCTTTAGACCATGTGTCCTTTAGTACGAATGCTAAGAGCATTTCCATATTGGGTAGGAACGGAGCAGGTAAAACTACCCTTACCAGAATTCTATCCACTCAACTCTTACCCACAGAAGGTACAGCCCTTATAGAGGGATATGACGTGGTGAAGGACGCTAAGAAAGTAAGGAAAATAATCGCATCAATTCCTCAGGAGTCTCACCCAGTGGGATTCGCTACTCCATTCGAACACTTACTAATGTATCTTACGGCAAGGGGGTTTTCTTTGTCCGAAGCTTCCCAGCTAACTAGAAAGACTTTAAAGGAAATTGGTCTCTGGGAAGTTAAAGACAAACCTTCGGATTTGCTCTCTGGCGGGATGAAGAGGAAGATATTTGTCGCTATGGCTTTGGCTTCAAGTGCTGAAGTTATCTTACTTGATGAACCCACAGTAGGTCTAGACCCCTATTCAAGGACAGAAGTATGGTCAGTACTGAAAGAGAGTGACGTGAAATTAGTCCTAACAACTCATTATATGGAGGAGGCAGAAGAGCTGTCGGACGAAGTAGTATTACTTCACAAAGGTAAGCTGATCGCCAAGGGTAGTGTTAAAGAGCTTTTGTCGAAATTCGAAAATAAGGTGAGAGTTGAGGGTATAGGAGACCTGCTGGTCGGTAAGCTCAGGATATCTTATGTGGACAGAGAAGAAGCTGTTAAATATCTAGGTAAATACATTGTGAAACCCATAACACTTGAAGACCTCTTTATAATATACTCCGGTGAGACCCTTGAAGATTAAGTTCATTTTAGCCTTTGCTAGGTTTTATGGTGTGGCTCCTTTAGTAAGGGGCATAGTTTACGTATTCTCCTACTTAACAGTGCCTTTAGCAGAACTCTTCTTAATTTACATGATAACGAAAGGAGAATTTGTAAAGTTCGCTGTTGATGGAGGGCTTATAACGGTCATTGCATCTAATGGTCTTGCGTTCATTGCCGATTTCGCTTTTCTAAGACTAGAGCTTAAAATACAAGACCTTCTTGTAGCTACTGAAATAAGTGCAGGTGATTACATCCTGGCCTTGACTTTCTCGAATCTCATCTACTCATCTCCAGGTATTTTAACATATGTGGCTTTGGCTATTATCTATCACCTTTTAAATCCCTTCAATTTCTTCCCTGTGTTTATGACATTGTTAATACTTTTGCTAAATACTTCGGCAATAGGCTTTTTCATAGGGAGTTTGATCTCCCACGTTCGTTACTCTTGGGGGATCGGAGCGATAGCCGGAACTTTATTGACCATCTTACCTCCAGTATATTATCCATATTACTTACTTCCTCACGTGATCTTCGAGTTGATATACCCTTTACCTACTACTTTAGCGTCCATTTTAATACAGAACTTTACGGGACTTGTAAAAACTAGCTTAGTGGTCCAAAGCTTTACTGTTTTAGTCGTAGAAACAGTGGTTTTTTACTATCTTTCAATAAGATTCAGCAGGTGGGTGTCTAAATGAATTTCTTGGAATAGAGCCCTATAGAATTGGGACTAATTGTCGTTATTATCATTATACTATCGGTTGTAGGATTAAACGTATCATGACTAGCGTATACTTGAGGAACTAGACTACTGTTTCCAGAAATTTTACTAATTAACTCTGAGTAGTACTAAATGTTACTGTACGATCGTGAGCGGTAGTTAGTAATACACCTTCTGGTAATCCAAATACATCATGTTATTTATTTTTTCCTTAAAAGAAGGTACCCTATAAGTCCTATAGCTATAGTTATTATGACTCCTTTGTACAGTTCAGCACTGTTTGTAACGGTTGTGGTGATATAAGTTATGACTGAAGTTACAACATGGATCGTAACATAACTCGTAATTGTAGAAGTTATGGTCACTGTGGATGTGATATTTTGGTCAGAAGTAATTTGTCCCTGCGAGGAAGTGGTTAGAGTAGTGGTGGATTGATTACTAACGTATATGTTTTCTGACTCGTTAATGAGGACTGGCTCATATATCCCGTTCACTAAGACAAAGACGTACTCTGGCTGAGGAACCCAAAATTGTTTTTCGCAGTATATAAGGTGATTAGACGTTACGTAGTAGGTCTTGTTTAGAATAAATGACGTTAAGTGAGAGAATAAAGGATTCGCAGCCAAGAAAGGAAGAGTCATATTCCCGAAGGGACAGACGGTCGCACCTTGGACGAAAGTAGTCTCGTTAATGAAATAAGATGTACTACCGTTAGGATATTTTATGACCCAGAGGCTTCCAAAGGGAAATGTTAGCACTTTATTTCCGCTTATTATTACACTGGGAAGCGCTAAGTCCTCTCCTACGTAGTACATAACGCCGTGGGTATCATTATATACTACGAATACCCTGTTTCCCTTTGCTAGATAGGCTTTACCATAAACTGCAGAGTCAGCGATATTCTTAAACCCGTCTATTATCGCTGGAGGAACGTACCACTTCCCGTCATATAAGTATTCGGTTGAGATTGAAACATTAAAACCCTTCCCTAAATACGCTGTAGATACGTTTCCATATCCTGCAACTACAGTACCGGGATAAGTTGTTGCAGCTACTCCGCCGTAGGTACCCGGAAGATAACATACTTGTTGGTGTGAGAAGGTTCCGTTAGATATAGTAAACGTTACGAGGAGTCCACTACCGTTATACTTCCAAACGGTAGTTAGCACGTACTTCTTACTCTTTGAAGGAAAACTAAAGCTTTTCATGTGATATATACCGTTGTAATAAATGCTCAACAACCATTGTTGGTCCCCGTAGGGTCCATAATACCAGAACACGTTTTGGACTAATATAGGAGTGTTGTTTACGATAAGGTATACGTTCTCTTGTGTCGAAGGAACTTGAGAAGTTACATTTACACAGTAGTAAGTCACTGTAGAGTTAATTCCATTTATTTGCATCGTTGGAAACTCGTAACCGTAATCATTAGCCCCTTTTTCTACGGTAAGAACAATTTGTGAAGAAGCTAACGTGAGTGAAAATAGCGAAGTGAAAATAACTGCCAACGCTAGAGCTTTGAGGAATTTTCTATTTCCTCTAATAAACACGAGATAGATTACGGTTCATTTATTTTAAAAATTTTCCGAATGCAGAGATAATGTTTTAAACACATAATCAAGCATTAATGGTAATTGAGAGGCGTTCCAATACTTCTCGCGAGGGTAGTCTATGGGACAAGTTGGTTCTTCCTTTCCCCCTATTTACCGTATTTAATCGGAAGTATACATGCACCTCATTACTTTGTGAGCTTAATTCCCTTGTCCTTCTTTGCTTCAGCTGCTATAATGCAAGTCCCTGCCGCAATTATTTCTACAAAGCTTGGTATGAAAAGAACTTATACGTTAGGTCTTATAATTATGGGAGTATCAGATTTCCTCATCGGTTTATCTAAAGAACCATACACAGTATTAATTTTATACGCTTTTACCGGTTTTGGAGCATCGTTCTTTTTCTCGTCCGCTGGGGGTACATTAGCAGTTTTAAATGAAGGAAGAGTTACAACTGCCCTCGGTCTTTATAACGCTATGTTTGCAGTTGGGGGTATATTAGGGTTAAACTGGGGTTTCGTCGACTTTATACTAGGTTTCAAACTTGCTTCTATATTCTTAGGTTCATTAACAGCTCTAATGGGTATTGTAAACTGGTTTGCTTCATATCCTAATATCAGGCCGAATTTTAAGGTCATAAAAGACGTTAGGGTAGCTATCATTGCTTTAGCTACATCAGGTATATGGGGCTCCTATTATGTAGTGAGCGAGTATTTTCCTTCATTCTCATTTTACGTACTAGGTAGATCTGCAATAATAACTGGATCAGTATCGTCGATCCTACTTCTCTCCTCAGTACTCGGAGGAGCTCTATCTGCGTTAATAGAAAGAAGAGACAAAATAAAGTGGATCGTAATAACTGGGGTACTTGGTGTGATACCAGTAATCTCCTTGTATACACCATACTACGAGGTGGGATTATTCATTATGGGATTTTTTAATGAGATGAGTATTTCGGTAATTTATTCCTTAGTTGTTGATATCGTAAAGAGTGGTAATTCCTCTCTTTCACTGGCTGTTATAAACGCAATACAAATAGGTCTTGGAATGAATGAGTTAATAATACCATCTATTGCAGGATTTTATGTGTGGGTAGTTGTGTGTTCAGTGTCCACTCTTCCCCTCTTTTTATTAAATTTGGTTAGACAGAGTATTTAGTAGATTTCATTGTAACATTTTCTAATTCTACACTCTTTATTTATAATAAGACATCTGACGGGAATATGAAAATATACATGCCAGCTAATTGGACTATATCAATTAGGTATACAAATTATGAATCAACTCAACATAGCATAGCATTAGTACTTAACCATACCATGATACCTACTAATCCTCAGTTATCATAAGATGGAAAGATATTATACAAGTTTAAACCTAGTGTCTGGTGGAGAGTCAACAGCTGGAATTATAGATACTATACTAGCAGGGTATTATTGGTTAGCATGCTCTGTTTTCGGACACACATCCTCAGGTCTCTGGGCTGGTCAGATACTATCTAACAACGTTACGGTTCCTTATGTAGTTATTCAATAGTGATAGAGTTATACTATGTTTTAAAAATAAAGCATAAGTTGTTTTTTATATATAAAATAAATAATTTAGATAAAAACTTATTATTCACTTTTTAGCGATTTCTTAAACTCTTCTACAGCCTTTTTTATATCTTCCATAGATGCCTCGTCTTCAAGAGTTGATATATCTCCTGCACTTTGTCCCATCATTACAGCCTTAATTACTCTTCTCATTACTTTCCCTGATCTTGTCTTAGGTATCTTGTCCACGAAGTGAACCTCAGGCGTAACAATTGCTCCCATGTACTTCCTTACGTGATTCTGAATATCCTTTGCTAGCTCGGGGGACGCTGAATATCCTGACTTTAACACTACGAATAAGTGTACTGCCTCACCTTTTACTGGATCTGGAATTCCTACAGCTGCTGCTTCTGCCACTGCCGGATGGGCTGTCACAATCGATTCAACTTCTCCCGCTCCTATTCTGTGAGCAGCTACCTTTATTGTCTCATCTGCTCTTCCCATTACCCATATGTAACCGTCCTCGTCTATCATTGCATAGTCTCCAGGATAATAAATCCCTGGGAACTTGTTGAAGTAAGTCTTCTTTAACCTCTCGTTATTCGGATCGTTCCACATTCCTATCATCATCATAGGCGGGAACGGTGGTAACATTACGAGGTATCCTCTCTCTCTCGGGGCGGTTGGCTTGCCCTCTTCATTAAGTACTTGAACCTTATTTCCAGGCAAAGCAAAACCTACTGCAGGTCCTGATTTCATCGGCAAGTAGACTACACCGGGTATGTAACCGATTTTGGGAACTACGGAAACTGTTTGCCACCACTGGTTGGATATGAAATCTTATCCTCCTTCTACGACTTCTAGTCCCCACTTCCAC
>Ga0081474_113175_pt1 | contig 14744 bp, 9 predicted proteins | sample OneHunmetagenome_2_FD_70978 | JGI IMG/M metagenome (GOLD analysis project Ga0081474, IMG submission 70978) | Ferrous microbial mat communities from One Hundred Spring Plain, Yellowstone National Park, USA v2 (version 2) | ecosystem: Environmental > Aquatic > Non-marine Saline and Alkaline >... | reverse complement strand
AACCTAAAAAGACAATTATTATTGATGAAGATAAACTTGACATCTTCGATGTAAAACCACGCAACGAAATACAAAAATACGAATTACCACAAAAGAACATAAAACCTTTTTCCCAACTCATAGTGGGTTGTATCGATATTGAAACTACAGGACTTGAGGGTACAGATAAAATCCTTGCCATTGCTTTCAATGTATATAAAAACAATACGCAGCCATTAAAGTATAGGTTTTATTTATTTGATTACAACGATGATGAATCAAAGATGGTATCAGAGTTTTTAGATACATTAGCATCGTCAAACATAGATGTACTCACAGGTTGGAACCTATACGATTTCGACTTACAAAGGATAAAAGCGAAAGACACAAAGAATAGGCTTTCTTTTACAGATCCTGTAAATGTGTCTGGCGTAAAGTTAAACAATCATCAGTTAAAAGGTTATTGTCTTCACGTAGATGGTAAATACATAGAAGTTATAGATGCAATGCATCTTGTGATCAAGTATGACAACATTGCCCGTGATATACCAGCACAAGATTATAAACTTAAATCTGTTGCTAAACACTTTGGTATATCTAAGGAAGACCGTGTAATTTTAGGAGCAGATGAAATAAGACAAGCTTATGAAGAAAGAAATATAGAACGACTTGAAGAATACCACGGTGAAGACGTAAGAGAAGCTTATGAAGTTTTCAAAAAATTAGCCCCGCCTTATTACTATATACGTTCAATTGTACCTTTCAGAATCTCATTTTTCAATGCCTTTAGGATGTCTACTGCAGCAATTTGGGAAAAAATATTGGAATATTATTATGGTAGTGAGAGTTTACCAAAAGCTGATGAGAAAGCAGACTACGAAGGTGGCCTAGTCATCGTTAACAAAGGACTTTATAGGAATGTCTATAAGATAGACGTAGCATCATTGTATCCCAATATAATGCTAAACTACCATGTATACTCACACAAAGATAAAGACAAAATAGCTTTGGCAATATTAAATGAGTACACAAACTTAAGGCTACAATTAAAGAAGAAAGCCAAAGAAGGGGATACAGAAGCAGATCTGGTGCAAAACTCCCTAAAGATCCTTATCAACTCTCTTTATGGTTTCTACGGCACTGGTGGATATCCATTCAACGATATGTACGCATCAGCCAAAGTCACAGCTTATGGTCGCAAGATTCTCAAATACATGATTGATTATGTGGAAACCAATGGCGGTATAATTATTGAATGCGACACTGATGGTATATTCTTTAGTGCTACAAACGGTGAAGAAATTTATCAAGGTTTAAAACAAAAGCTTAACAGTGAAATCAACTTTGACATTGAGCTTGAATATAAAGACTGTGTTATGTATGCATCAGATAAGAAGAACTACATTATTATTACACCAGACGGTAAGGTAAAAAAGAAAGGCTCTAAATATGCTGGAAGAGATAAAAACTGGTTGTGGACTAATTTTGTTGTAGAGTATGTAAAACGGTATATAGAAGATCCAGCAAAAGCAGAGGAGTATAAGAGAACAATTTGGGATTCTATCTATCATGAACAAGCTTTTGATTTACTCAAGGTTACAAGAAAAGTTAGCAAGAGCGATAAAACCATTATAGAGGATGCTAAATTAAAAGGTATAAAGCTAGAACAGGGAAGTATAGTGAGTTTTGTATACAAAGACTTCCAGAAGAAGAAGTACACTTTTGAAAATGAAGGGAAACAGACTTATGATATTAAGTACTATCTTAGTGAATTTGAAAAACTTGTAAAAGAGATAGTGGATGTAATCAATAGTACAAAGCAACGTTCTTAGAAAAATTGTATTATATGTTATGGGGAAAATAGATAGCAAGAAGTTAAAAGCTTTCAAATATCGTATATATCCAAACAAGGAACAGAGAATACTTTTTGCTAAAACTTTTGGATGTGTTAGGTTTGTATATAATAAAATGCTTGAAGAGAAAATAGAATTTCTAAAAAATAAACAACCAATACCTACTATTACACCTGCTAAGTATAAAGAAGAGTTTCTATTCTTAAAAGAAGTAGATAGTTTAGCGCTTATGAACGCACAGAGAGTTTTAGACACTGCATTTAAAAACTTTTTTAGAAATCCACAACATTATGGTTTTCCAAAATTCAAGAAAAAGAAGGGAAAACAAGCATATACAACAAATAATGTAAACAACAATATTAAAATAGATTTTGAAAATGAATTGTTATACCTTCCAAAAATTAAAGATGGAATAAAAATAAAATTGCATAGAAAATTTTATGGAAGAATAGTATCTGCAACTATTACAAAAACTTTAAGTAGCAATTACTATGTATCTATAGTAGTGGAGTTAGAAGATGAAGATGGTAGAAAAAATAAAGTAAAAGAACCTAAAAATAAAGTATGTGGTGTTGATTTAGGATTAAAAGATTTTGTAGTAATAACAAATGACACAGGAATATATAAAATAGAACATCCAAAATACTTAAGAAAAGCTGAAAAGAGATTAAAGAGATTACAGAGAGCATTATCAAGAAAGCAGGAAGACTCTAAAAACTTTGAAAAAGCAAGAAAAAGATTAGCCATTCAGCATGAATATGTTTCAAACGCAAGAAATGACTTTCTACATAAACTTTCCAAAGCCATTATTGACGATAACCAAGTCATAGTGGTGGAGGACTTGAATGTTAAAGGAATACAACAAAATCCGTATCTCTCTAAATCAATATCAGACAGCGGATTTGGAACATTCTTAAGGTATTTAGAGTATAAAGCCCAATGGTATGGTAGAGAACTTATAGTGGTCAACAGATTCTATCCAAGCTCTAAACTCTGCAACGCCTGTGGATACAAATACAACGAATTAAAACTGTCTGATAGATATTGGCAATGTCCTATATGTGGAACATACCACGATAGAGACATAAACGCATCCATAAATTTATATAAAGTAGGGATGGAACAGCCCGACTTTAAGCCTGTGGAGCATGCTCTGGTGGATGACCGTATCCCATCTGGGGTACCTAAAAAGCCATCATGCAATGAAGCAGGAAGCCGCACCTTCTATAAGGTGGGGCAGTTCACTAATATATTAAGCTGTGCTTAGAAATATGCTAAAATAAAAGCATGAAGACATTAAAAATAGCTGTTTTAAAAGGTGATGGCATAGGTCCTGAGATTGTAGATAGTGCTTTAGAAGTACTAGATAGCTTAGCCTCAAAATACAACTTCCAATATGAAACAAAAGAAGGCCTAATAGGTGGTATAGCTATAGATAAAACAGGCAGTCCTCTTCCAGAAGAAACTGTGAAAATATGCAAAGAATCTGATGCGGTGCTGCTTGGAGCTGTAGGTGGGCCAAAGTGGGATGATTTACCCACAGATAAAAAACCAGAAAAAGGGCTTCTTGGTATAAGAAAGGCCTTAGATCTATATGCAAACTTAAGACCTGCTAAAGTTTTTGATGCTCTCATAGAGAGCTCTCCTTTAAAAGAATCAGTAGTAAAAGGCACGGATCTGATGGTGGTAAGAGAACTTTCTTCCGATGTGTATTACGGAGAACCAAGAGGTATAACAACGCTCGAAAACGGCGAAAGATACGGCTTTAACACAATGGGTTATAAAGAATCAGAAATAAGAAGGGTGGTAAAAAAAGCTTTTGAAATAGCAAGACAAAGAAGGAAAAAACTCACCAGCGTTGATAAAGCAAACGTATTAGAAGTATCTGGGCTTTGGAGAGATATAGTAAACGAAGAACACAAAAATTATCAGGATGTAGAATTAGAACATCTTTATGTAGATAACTGCGCTATGCAACTTGTAAATAGACCTTATTCTTTTGATACCATAGTAACTGGCAATATATTTGGAGATATACTATCTGACGAGGCTGGTGTTATACAAGGAAGTCTTGGTATGCTTCCATCTGCTTCCTTAGGGGATAAATACGCCCTTTACGAACCAATACACGGCTCTGCTCCCGATATAGCAGGTAAAGGCATAGCAAATCCAATAGCCACTATACTTTCAGTGGCAATGATGTTTAAGTATTCCTTCAAAATGGACGATGTGGCAAAAGCTATAGAAGATGCGGTTGACAAAGCGTTGGCTCAGGGGTATAGAACCCAAGATATATATAGAGGAGAGGGTATCAAAGTAAACACAAAAGAAATGACTAAAAAAATTATAGAAAACCTCTAGGAGGGTTTATGAAAAAGTTTTTGCTAAGTTTAGCTATTTTATGTAGCATTTCATACGGGGGCAATTTAGATTCTTTCTTGCAAAAGTTTAACAAAGAAACCTATCAAGTGATAAATGTAAAAAATAACGAAGTATATATAGCGGGAAAAGGCCTACACGTAGGTGAGGTGCTTGATATAAAAGAGCAAACTGGGCGTGTTATAAATCCACTCAGCCATCAGTTTTTAGGTTATTCTTATAAAGAAGTTGCAAAAGTAAAAATAGAAAAAGTTTACGATAATTTTGCAGTAGGCAATATTATTTCTGGGAAAAAACCAAGCGTAGGCGATATAGCCAAAATAGACACATCAGATATATGTTTTAAAGGTTCTGAAGAAAAACTCTACGATATAGCTGCCATATTTCCAAACGTAAGATCCGGTGAAAACTGTGCTCTTACCATAAGAGAGTTTCCAAAAGGTTACGGCATTGCCTTTTCAGGGGTTCCAGGTGGTTTTATCAAAAAATCTATATATGAAGCATCCTCTCAGGGTGTTGTCATAAAAAAAGCATCCATTAGAGACTTACATCTTCTTGTAACATCAAAATTTATAAAGTCTGTGGGTTCTTTGGTGCTAAGTGCGGACGTTGGAGATCTTTATGGTAACGGCAAAGAGTATCTGGTGCTTTTAACAAGGGATAACCTTTTAATCTATCAGCTTTTAAGAGACGATATAGTAAAAATAGCAGACATGAGCCTACCAGCAGGTCATCCTATCTCTGTGAGCGTAGGAAGAATAGGAAAGGGCAAAGAAGATTATATACTTGTAAATATGTTTACTGGATCAAATATGTCTTCTTTTATAGTAAAAATGGTAGGAGATAGCCCAGTAATTGTTGCAAAACACATTCATTACTTTATGTCTATTTTAGACAAGAAACATCCACATAAAACCTTCTGGGGTCAGACTTTCACAGCCGATAGAAAATTTGGAGCTGTAAAACAGCTTGCTTTTGAAAATGGTGAAGTAAAAGCTGTTCAAAATGTAGATGTGCCACCTGGTTTTAGAATAGACGGGGCTTCTTTATACAAAGGCGATACCATATTCATAGACAGCTCCCACAGGCTTAGGGTATTTAAAAACGATACAGAACTATACTCATCTTCAGCGGTATTTGGTGGGTCTTATGCTTATGTAAACATACCTTTTATAAACGATACTACGATGAAGTATATTTTTTATGAAAAGGGTACTCCCTCTAAGTTAGAAGGTTTACCGGTATTTTTAATAGGCGCCAACAAAGAAAGCTCCATAGAAAAGTTCTTTGGTATTACAAAATACGCTTACGGCAATCTTTACGCTCTTGATATAGGTGGCAAAAACAACGAACTTGTGTATATGAAAAAATTAAGAGGTGCTTCTTTTGAAGAAGCCATAGAAGGTATAATATCTACAAAAGAAGGTATATTTGTTATTACCGGAAAAGTAGGTACAATACCTATTCAAAACAACTCAGATATCTATAAAATAAGCTTTAAGGTGCTCTGATATGCATGCTATTATTACGCTTATTATCATATTTTTAATTTTATTTTTAGCTTTTATTATAAGCCTAAGACTTTTAGCTATATACAAGATGAAAAAGTTAAAAGGAGCTACATTAAACGAGTTTAAAAATGAGAAAAGATTGATACTTTACTTTTATTCTGAAAACTGTGGTGCTTGTAAAGTGATGGCTCCTATAATAGACTCTATAAAAGAGGTAAAGGTTAAGAAAATAGACGTATTTAGCAAAGAAGGGGCAAAACTTGTTCAAGAGTTAGGTATAATGGGCACTCCGACTACGGTTTTAATAGAAAAAGGTAAAGTATTAAACGCCTTTATAGGCGTTAAGAAAAAAGAAGACATATTAAACATGTTTTCTAAGCCACAATAACCTTCTCATCCATATACTTTTTATTTACAAACCACATAAGATCTTCGCTTATACCTTTTTTGTACTTTGGTATAGCCTCTCTTATGGTGCTCATCAATCTTAGATGTTCTTCGTTTTTTAAATCTGCAAAATTAAAACCAAAATAACCAGATTGTGAAAGTCCAAGCACATCACCAGGTCCTCTTAATTTTAAATCTTCTAAAGATATTTCAAAACCATTTCTAGTTTTTACCATAATACGTAATCTTTGCAACGTGGCATTTTGTTCTGTAATTTTTTGACTTTTAATAAAAGAGCTATTTACCAATAAGAAACAATAGCCTTCTTTATCACCTCTACCTACTCTTCCTCTTAACTGATGAAGCTGAGACAAACCAAACCTGTGAGCATCCTCTATAACAATGGTACTAGCCTCTTTTACATCTATACCTACTTCTATAACGGTGGTGGATACCAATATATGCCCACTTTCTTTAAACTCTTCCATAACGCTTGATTTTTCCTTGTCATTCATACGACCATGCAAAAGAAGCACTTTGTAATCTTTAAATATATTTTTCCATTTCTCATATTCGGTTTGAGCAGCTTTTAAATCTAGTTTTTCGGACTCTTCTATAAGAGGATAAACTATGTATACTTTGTTGCCGTTTGATAGCTCTTTTTTTATATGCTCTATCAAAAACGCCATATCCTTTTGATTGTCTGAATACAAAACAGAAGTTTTTACTGGCTTTCTCATGGCTGGCATTTCATCTAAAACAGAAATATCTAAATCTCCAAAAATCCCCATCGCTATAGTCCTAGGTATAGGAGTAGCACTCATATAAAGCATATGGGGCATAAGGTTGTTGTTTTTTTCTAACAGTATTTGCCTTTGAGCTACGCCAAAGCGATGCTGTTCATCTACTATGGCAAGACCAAGGTTTTTAAACTTTACTTTTTCTTGGACCAAAGCATGGGTACCTATTACTACATTTATCTCCCCTATAGATATAAGTTTGTGAATGTCTGTTTTTGATGTTGAAGATGTTAAAAGCCCAACTCTATAACCTAACTTTGAGAAAAAATCATGAAAGTTTTTATAATGCTGGTTTGCCAATATCTCAGTAGGCACCATCAGAGCCACTTGAAAACCTTCTTTTAGCACCGCCAAAGCGCTGGCTATACTTACCATAGTTTTACCGCTTCCCACATCCCCTTGAAGTAGTCTACTCATTGGTTTTGTAGATTTCATATCGTTTATTATTTCTGTGATAGCTCTTTTTTGTGCATTTGTAAGAGGAAAGCTTATATGAGATTGCACCTCTTTTATTATGCTATCTGGGTCAGCGTTTATAGAAGGAGCGTTTAGAGATTTTACCAAAGAGCGCCTTTTTAACATGGCAAGTTCAAATACAAATATTTCTTCGTATAAAAACCGTTTTTTGGCTTTTGATAGCATAGATTCAAAGCTTTTAAAGTCTTTAAAATAATCCTCAGCGTGTATTATCTTAAAAGCTGTAGAAAGAGGTATCAAATCGTTGTCTTTTAAAAACTCCTCTGGTAATATATCTTGTAAGTTTTGCCAGTAATCTTTGTAGTAGTTTAATATTGCTTTTATAGAAGACTCTAAGAGCTTTCTTCTTTTTTGAGAAGAGGAAGCTAGGAAGCTTTGGGGATCTTCAAATCTTTCCAACGGATAAACAGGTTTTACGATATCTATTTCTTTTGATGACTCACTAAATATCTTTGGATGTATCATATATTTTTGGCCTCTAAACTCTTTTAGCATACCATATACTACTATGCTTTGTCCCTTCTGGTACCAGCCCATCACAGATCTATCTTTTGCCTTAAACTTTAAAGCTAGTTTAGTTTTACCGTCTGTTGTGATTATACTAAAAGGGTATTTTTCTTTTTCGTCATATATGAGGTTTTCTATCTTCACTAAAACAGTGCCATAAGTATCTAAAGCTAATGAGGAAATTGATTTTGACACAAGCCTGTTTTCATAAGTGTATGGAAAATACCAAAGTACATCTATTAGGGTATTTAGACCGCTTGCATGGAGTATCTTCTTTTGGTTTTTGTTTAGAAAATCCATATCCTCTATCTTTATGTTTAAATCCCTTAGCCTTCTAAGTTTTTGCTTTTGAGTTGATATAGATAGGTAGTTTGGTCTTTTAAAAGCCTCTAACTCTTGAAGTATTTGTTCTAAAAGGGCTTTTTTCTTTTCTTTTGAAAGCTCGTCTATTATATTTAGGCTTTTATAAAGGCTTTCTGATATGTATGGTTTTAATGCGTTGCTAAGATAAGCCCCAAAACCTTTTGCCCTTTCTAACTTAATATCGCTTGAAAGAAGATCTCTTATAAGGGATATGGGTTTTTCTAAATCTTCCATCATCTACCAAAATCAAAGCGTTTTTCAAAACTCATATCACCTTCCGAAGAGCCATTTCCATACATCTGCAACTCTATAGAGGTGTTTGGGGTTAGTTTTATAGAACCCCCATAATAAGTATCAAGAGGGTTTTGGCTTGTGCTAATATGAGCTTTTAGTTTTATATTCTTTGATATGTCTTTGTTTATTTCTACATTTGTATTTAAACTACCGTTTGCACTTTGACTTGGATATACGCTTAAGTTTATGTTTGTCCCAAATATGCTGCTTGCCAAACCAGAAGGTGAGTATTTTGCTAACTTGCTTGCCATAGCATTGATAGGAAGTGCTGCTATACCAGATTTATTTAATATAAAAGAAGACAAAAGCTCATTTCTTGGCATAGGTGGGTTTGAGTATATATCAAAAGTAGGATCTTCCAAATTTCCCACCAACGATATATAGGTGTTGTAAGAGTCTCCTGGCGACATCAAAAGTACGTTTATATACTTGTTGGTATCTCTTAGTTTTAGCATGCCATACCTTACGTAAAATGTTTTATTAGAGTAAGTAAGCTCTCCACCGAAAGCCTTCAAATTTAGATTATAACCAAAATTTCCATTTCTTGCAAAGACTTTCCCTCCTATACCAGTGTATATATTTCCCTCTGGCAACATGACGGTAATCGGTGTTGAGTTTTTAATATCTATATTCATATAAAGATTTTTAGGGAGTTTAGGAGAGCTTCCATAAGAAGAACCAGTGGAAAGGCTTTTGATATAAATAATACCCCCTGGATCAAGGTGCCCTTTTATATCTATAAAAGAAGAAAGATTTTTAAAAACATAGCTTGTATTGACAATTCCATCTACAAATCCTTGATAATAGCCATTTTTTGAATATAAATAAACTGGTAATCTCTTTAAAGAAGAACCTATATAAATGTTATGGTTAGAGGTTGTTATATTAAAAGCTATTAAATGTTTACCATCAGAAGATGAAAATACAAGGTTAACAGGTGTAAAATAGCCATTTTTAGAGGTTTTTATATCAAGGTTTATATCGCTGTAAAGTGGTAAAGATAAATATTTTGAAAGAAGTAAAACAGGTTTTTGGCTTTTAAGATATAAGTTTATGTCTTTATCGTCTATATTAATAGCGTAGTTTATGTTACCAGCTAGTAAGAAAGGAAGCTTTGATTTGATAAAGGCCAAAGTATCATCTATATCTATAACACCGTTTGAGCTTGTATAAAACTTCTTATTGTAGCCAAAGTAAAAACTTCCCTTAAGAAGACCATTTATATATGCTTGGTTTGATTTCAAATAAAAAGGTTTTAAACAAAGTACACCATCTATAACTGAGCTTTCCAAAATAGGCTGATTGTAAAGATATACCTTAAATCCATCTGTTTTCCAATTTATATTGCCATCTTTTTGAGAAGATCCTCTTATACTTGCAAGTTTTATCCTAAACGTGTTATATCTAATATCAAAACCATTTGCGTACATAGTATATATACCGTTTTCATCTTTTATATAAAAGTTTATAGGTATTTTTATACCTTTATAAACTACAAAACCAACGGCGTTTATATTTTCTTTATTATCAACACTACCGTTAAAAGCCAAATCCACATGCAAAATCTTATTTTTACCTATTAGTTTAGCATTGAAGTTTATTGACTTTGATATGTTTAGATTTGAAGTAAGTAAAAAGTTTTGTTCTTGCAAAGTGGGTCTTAGACTAAGTATATTGTTTTTATAAGAAAAATATACATTTCCTTTTATGTTTTTCAAAAAGCTATAACTTGCATTTGATATCTCAACTTTTCCAGAGATATTTTTAAGAGTTCCAGCACCATTTATATTGCCAAAAGCGTAAAGATTTTTTGAATTTGAAGCGCTAAACCCTACATTGTTTATATATATGCTGTTGTTTGATATAGTGATAATACCATTTGTTAAATTGACGGTATAAATTGCACTGTCTATATACTTGTAAATCATAAGGTGCTTTGGTTTTACATAGCCATTTAACATATTTTTCTGATAAGTAAATAAAGCACTCACATAAGATGAATCACTAGAAAGTGTAAAAATATTATCTTTGTAAGAAAGCATTATAGGTAAAGAACTAACATTTACATAAGGGGCTTTTATAGAAGATGCGTTTAAATATCCTTCTACAAAAAACTTAGGATAAAGATTTGCCTGTAAAATACCGCTTATAGAAGCGTTTACATTGTCGTAAGAGATATAAAAATTATCCAAGTTTGCTTTTGTAAAAATGTTTTTGTGATGAAAGGCTATATAACCTTTTAAACTCTGATTTCCATACAAAGAGTAATACAAACTACCAGCGTTTTTTCTTTTAAAATCAAGTTTTCCCTTTAAAAGCCCAATACCAAATTTATACTTGTAAAGTCTTACATTTGAAAGTTTTAAATCTAAGTTTAGGATTTTGTTGTCTAAGCTGTAAAATAGTTTTCCACCAGCGTATAAATCTATAGTATATTTTATATTTGAGGCTATATCTTTGTTGGTTAAATGAAGATTTTTTACCTTTATATCAAAATCGTTTTGTGTATCCGTATAATTTATATAAAGCTCTGCCAAAGGGCTTTTTAAAAGTCCCTTAAAAGACACACCCCCTTGATCTAAAACAGATCCATTTATATCAAAAGAAGCATTTTTTATAGGTTTTAACTTTGGTATGTATATATTGTCTATTTTTAGGTTCGATGTAAAATATATATCTTTATTTTTTATAAAAGCTTTTAAAATACCGTTTAACGTGGAAGTCTCAAAAACAGGTGTTTTTATAGGTATTACAAAACCAGAAGCTATAGCTTTACCTATTCTATGAGCCCACCAAAAGTTTATATTAAAATCATACAAAGAGGACACGGCGTTTACATCCTTTGCTACAAAATAACCATTTTCAAGATATGCTTTTGGCACATATACATAAAGCTCTTGTTTTGAGCTTTTACTAAGATAAACATAACGAGCATAATCCTCTGTATGAAGAATGCCATCTTTAAGGCTAACTCTGGGTATAAAAAGCGCAAAAGCGTTGTCTGAAAATCTATCTGCCCCAGTTATATAAAGATTTTTAACATTTACATGAAGTATTTTATAAAATCTTTCGTAAAGCCTTAGATTAAAATCTGGCACATTTGAAGGTTTGTTGTCTTGGGCCACAAGGATGATGTTTAACTGGTTGGCATCGGCATATATATGCTTATGATAAATATAAATATCTCCATCTTTTAGATAAAAATATCTTGGCTTTGAGCTGTAAGAAAGCCCTTTTATGCCTATCCCAAGCCTATAAAATATAAGTTTATTTATTTTTATATCTTTTCCATCTATTTTAAAAGCCAAATTTTTAACGTAAAAACTTCTATTTTTATAACCAAAGCTTATGTGGTGTTTGTATATAAAATAAATTGGATTTAAAACAAGAAAATAAAGCGCTAAAACAATCACTAAGACTCTTAAAAATTTCTTCATTACAAATATTTTATCTTATGCTTATAAGCAAAATACCAACAAATATAAGAACCATACCAACAAAATCGTATATATTCATATGCTCTTTTAGATAAAGATAAGAAAATAAACTTATAATAAAAAACCCACTTCCCACCATTATAGGATAAGCAATACTTAAATTTATCTTTTTTAGAGCAAAAGCGTAAAACAAAAATTGAATACCAAAACCTATAAGACCAGCCAATATGAAAAGTTTTGAGTTTTTAATAGCACCTATTTTTACAGCTATATTTGAAAAAGCATTAAGAAAAAGAGCTAAAAAAAGAGCTAACCAGTATATCATAAAAGCCCCTCCAAAAGGAGGGGATATATTTATATGGTAGAGTAAAGGGGTTTCACAGAAGCGCCGGTGGTATCTTCAAAGTCCCTTGGAACACCAAGCTCTTCCAGACAAGTGGGTAAATCGTGATAAAACTCAGCTACTTTTACAAGTCCAGTTTCTTTACCCACTTCGTTAAATAGTTTTATCTTGGTGCTTGCTTTGCCTTTGCCCCTTTCCACTATAGCCCCAGCATGACCAAAGGATACGCCTTCCAAATTTTCTTGAAATCTTCCAGCTACGAAAGCAGCCACTGGTATTTTCCACTTACCTTGTTTGTAGAGCTCAAGTATCGCCATGGCTGCGTTTTCTTCGTAGGTACCACCAACTTCACCTTGGATAATAACAGCCTTTACATTTGGGTCATCGTATATATTTCTTATAACATCTTCAAATGTAGTACAAGATATTACGTCTCCTCCAAGAGCGATAGCGGTATAAACACCCCAACCTCTTCTCATCATCATTTCAGCGGTAGTGGTAGTAAGACCACCAGATTTTGACAATATCACAAGACCACCGGGTTTATAGGCAATGGAAGGATCCTTACCACCAATAGCACCAACCCTCATAGGCACAGAAGGCACTATGGCACCAAGAGAAGTAGGACCTACTATGATAACGCCTCTTTCTTTGGCATAATTGTAAAAGTAAGTTGTGTCTCTTATTGGTACATGCTCAGTGATAATGTATATAAGTTTTATACCGTTGTTTACAAGCTCAATGACAGCGTCCTTTACAGATACAGGAGGTACATATATAAGACCTGCGTTTATCTCAGGATGATGAGATAGAGCTTCTTTGAGGGTGTTGTAAACTGGTACGTTAGCAACGCTAGTACCGCCTTTTCCAGGTGTAACACCAGCTTTTATAAACCCAGGATAAAGGGATTCTGTCTCTGTAACCACCTGGGAAGCTTCTCTTCCTGTAATACCTATCACCACAAACCTATGGCTATCGTTTAAATAAACAGTACCTTTCATAACACGCTCCTTATACTCCTAAATCTTCAGCAACGTTATCATTTACAGATTTTACTTGATGCTCCAAGAGATACTTCAACCTTACAGGTGCCTCCGTAAGAGGTAAAGATGAATCGTAAATCTCACCTTTCACACCACACTCTTTAAAAGCCTCATAAAGCATCCTCAAACCTTTTTCAGCTTCAGGGCCGTTTCTTCTTACTACCCATACCCAATTTGGATCAAGTTTACCTTCTTTCTTCAAGTCCCTTATAGCGTTTGCCACGCCTTCACCGAGTGTCACATCTATACGAGTGTTATTGGCAGTACCTCCACAAACTAATACACCTCTTATACCTGGTTTTGAAAGAATGATACGTGTTATTTTGTACATTTTCTCAGCTGGAGGGTTTCCACCTATGTCTGTAAAGTTTGCAGGTCTTAAACCTATGTTGTAACAAGTTTCTATAGTAACCGTAGAACCACCACCACCAAAGGTCATAAGGGCTATATCACCATCCATTTCCACATAAGAACCAGCTTTACCTCTATGATCGTCTCTATCTATCAAAGAAGCTTCTATCTCTCTTTGGGTAGGAGGGCGTTTCATAGCGCTTCTAACACCGTATATTTTAGAAGGTGGCACAGAGGCATCGTCATCTATGGTTACTACAGCATCAAGGGCATATATTTTTTGCTTTCCATTTACATCGCATATGGCAAGGGGGTTTATTTCTATAAGCTTTGCTTCTGTTTCCCAAAAAGCCTTATAAAGGTTTGCTATAACCTCTGATAGTTCTCTTAAAACCCCAATATACTCTTTTGGAAATCCCATATCCATTAGGTATTCTCTTACCATGTAAGGATATAAACCTATCAATGGATCTATCTTACAGGTTTTTACCTTTTCTGGTGGGACTTCTTCTATATCCATACCACCTTCTAAGCTAAGCACCAACACCGGAGTCCTTGTCTCTGTGGAATATGTGATAGAGACATACAACTCTTTTAGTATTTTGGCTTTTTCGGCAATTATAATACCCACTGGCATCTCGCCGTAAACTGGATACTGTAAAAGAGCTTCTGCCGTTTCTATAGCCTCTTCTGGTGTTTTACAAAGCTTCACAGCGCCCGCCTTTCCACGTTTCCCTACAAGCACTTGAGACTTCACCACAGACTCACCAAGTTTATTGGCAAAGTCTTTTAAATCATCGTTGATATGATCGGCGTACATATAATTTAAAACTGGTACGCCGTACTTCTTAAAAATCTTATCGTAAGCTTCAAACTCATAGAGGTTCATAAGACTTTTGCCTGGTCAACCAAACTGTACAAAACTGTATTGCTCTGCACAGCTTGAGTTGGGGTATTTGTATTCCGCCATTTCAGACACTTCCAACCCCAACAGGCGGTATTTTGGAAGTGTCATAGACC
>Ga0081474_116554_pt1 | contig 14788 bp, 15 predicted proteins | sample OneHunmetagenome_2_FD_70978 | JGI IMG/M metagenome (GOLD analysis project Ga0081474, IMG submission 70978) | Ferrous microbial mat communities from One Hundred Spring Plain, Yellowstone National Park, USA v2 (version 2) | ecosystem: Environmental > Aquatic > Non-marine Saline and Alkaline >... | reverse complement strand
TAGATCGCATCGGTTGCGCACTCACTAATGTTGCCACCGCCCCAATTAACATCCTCACGGGCTTCACAAACGCCATCGACAACGCCATCAGCAATGGCTTAAGGGCAGTTAATCTACCATAACCCCTGGGTACACCCAGGGGCCTTTAAAACCAAAACCAATCCTTTTTTTAAAAACAAACCCTTATGGTTTGAACATGGGCGTTGGGCACATTGTCTCATTAACTGGGTTGGGCCAACTAACCACACCACCACAAGTACCACTCGTGAACACGTATGCATTGTTCACAGTCTCCGCTGTATGCGTGTAACCAGGAACGGGCGTGAAGACACCCACCGGAGCCGATACCCAGTTAGTCCCGTTCCAGTAGTACAGGGCTAGGTACACGAGTGTTGTACCATTACCCAGCACTGCCTGTTCACCATTTCCGTAACCGCCCAACACGAGTTCCGTGCTGGACACGGGCTCGATTGTGGCATTACCCACTGGGTACTCGTCGTACCAAACAATTGACTTGCCGTCGAGGGAGTACCCGAAGTAGGCATTGCCGTTCTTAATGGACATGACTAGCCATGCACAGGGTGCGTTGATGAGGCTCGGGCCAGGCTGTGCGTATAGGAATGACTTATACCCTATTACAGCTGGTTCGTAGTAGGGCTCGGTGTAGCCTGGCGGTAGTACGTACACGTCCTGTATCCACAGCCCATTGCTCAGGAGTGCGTTTAGTTGTATTGAGTACCCGTTACTACTATTGATGCCTTCGATGCAATAGTAGCCCGCGATGGCTGTTGTCACGGGCCCATTGTAGGCTAAACCGGCTGGTTGGTTTGTGACTAATTGTGGTTGTGGTGGGGGTGGCGGTGGTGGGGGTGGTGCCGTGTAGTGCCCGTAAATCGCGATGACCAGGGCTAGGAAGAGTATGACGAAGAATGCAATCTTCAGGGCGTCATTGTTCGCCATTACCACCACCCCAGTTCCTGGGCTAGCGATTTTGGTGTTGCCTCTAGTGCGTTCCAAATGGTTTTTAGGGCGTTTATTGAACAGGTCGTGTAGGTCTTAATATTGCCCGTGAAGAACGCCTTGTACGTGCAAGCGAGGTTGTTAAGGTACTCGGTGTAGTAGGGGGCTGTGGCTTGTATTGACTTGACCGCTAGTACTAATCCTATTATGAGTAGGATTGTGAGTGGGGTGTCCCTTGTTTGCGTGTTTCACCACCCGGTTTGTATATTATGCCCGGGGTTTAAAAACAACACGAGTGGATTGCCACGCACTCCAGCTGGTGCGTGTTGGTTTAGGCTAGTTTGAGTGGTGTTAGTTCCCTATTGTGTCTTTCGTACGACGGTGGCGGCGTAGTAGAGTAGGTACCAAGCCTGTTTCAATATAGACTACCGTGGCTTCGGCACAAGCACCAACTGGCACACCTAAGCCTTGAGTATTCACAACCCTACAAATGACGCCGCATTAACACCACCTCTCCCTCCCCGTGCACCGTAGGCTACCGCATTGTTCATGGATTAGGTATACCCTTGTGCTGAGTGCCCTATCGCCGATGCCCAGCCTGGCATTTGCTAGGCACACGCCACCACTGGGTACCTGGGTGAGGCCGGTGATGACTTGATTGGCCAGGCCGCAGACGAGTCTCTTGTCTGTTGTTACGAAGTTATAACCCCTATTCAACGCCGTAGCCACTAGGAGGATGTCCATGGCGTTGTTCAAGACCTTCACGAGAGACCCCGAACCACACGTCTCATAAACCCTCACTAGCTCCCTCGCCACCTCATAATCGTTGTAGTCCATACCCAACACTCCAATACCAAACAACGACTCCGCCATGGAGAACCACCCCTTGGTTAAACCCTCGACCTCATTAAATAACGACCCACCCACGCGCCTAATCGGCAAGTCCCCACTAAGCAGTAGTTTCACAAATACCCTAGGCAACTCGATACGTTGCGTAAATTCTGTAATGAAACAATTACCACGCCTGCATTCACGACTCAGAAATGCGAAGCTAGCAATCCACCTCTTATTGATTTTATTGATCACACTCATGGCTACCTGCTGTATTGCCTCTATATCCCTCGGATTCCTCAACACGATCTCGAAAAGAGGTTTTACTGTAAGTATGAGTCGCACCACGTCGAATAGGACATTTGTATCCACTAGGTAGTACTCATTATTGCCCATGGTAAGGCCTACTCAGGTATTGAGCGAATGCCGTGTTCTTCTAGGAATTTCGCCAACTCCACCGCACCACATGCGAAGTTGATAATACCCTCTAAATCAACACCAACCCTCTTGAGGAGTTCTGCGGCGACATCCCTCCTACCATGGGCTAGGGCGATTGAGGCTAGGGTGAGGACGATGGCGTCCAGCGGTTTATCCACGGCGAGGTCTAGGTACGACTCCGCAAGCAGGACGAGAGCACCCCTCCCGGGCTCTTCCAACCCGCAGGCGAGCCTAAATAAAACGCCCGCCATGGCGCCAAACATTTTATTCACAGCATCAAGGGACTGCGTCGGTGCTGTCCTGGGGAGTACCTTAAGTAGTTCGGGGTGTTGTGATAATGCCTCATTGAGTTTAGTAATAATGTAGTAAGTATCCACATGCATATTGTGAATAATGTCCACGACCTCCTTATAGTACTCATCAACATTAATACTCACTCCCCTCGTTAAATCCTCATCAAAGCCCTTGATTAGGTCATAAAGCCCCTCGTAAGTGCCCGTGAGCACATCATACAACGCAAGGACTAGCCTCCTAAACTCGTCCTCACCAACCCCCTCCATCAATCCCTCAATCACTGACTGGGGCATTCCATAAAACAGTGAACAGCCCATTTTTTATTTTTCTCTTCTCTTTCCTAACTTATAAGCAGTAAAGTGAAACTATACAGGCAGATCCCCTCGTGGGTTTAGGCACGAGCACCAGCTGGTGCCCACCACATGGCATGCTTATTAAACCCCAATGGGAAAGGGCACTTGACAAGAAAGCCAGAAAGGCGAACCAATGGTTCATTCGGAATAAGCCTAGATTGAACAGCCCTTAGATGCACCGCTAGACAAAGCCCTGTTGGTGCACCACTTACCGAATGCGTCCTTAGATTCCATGTATTGCATCTGTAGTGGGACGCATTGGACAGGGTTTTGTACTACGCCTATGCTAGCTAGGAAGTTGCAGAATCTCACGGCTTGGTTCACATAGTATTTACACCTCAAGTCATGGGAACAATCGCGTTTCATAATGATCAGTTTAATCTGTATAGGGGTGGTATTTAAAGATTTTCTTCATGTTGTTCGTTGTTTATAATCATGTTTCATAGAGCGTATAATAAATGGCGAACTTGTGAACAACCACCACAAACCATAAAGAACGATGAAAAAAGCCTCTAATTAAGGACCGCGTTAGGTGTTGGTTCGCCTCCCCGCGTGGCGGGATATTCACGCTTTGGCATTATAAAGACGCGTGGCTTTTTAAATCCTCAAGGGCGAGAGAAAACGCGTGGTTTAAAGCACACGCTTTGGCGACATATTTTCGCGTGTCCCCTAATTAAAGCCCCAGTCCTCCACCAACCGTATGCCGGATCTGTATGGGAAGAAGGCCTGGCTCGTGATTGGGCTGGCCGCGGTGGGCTGGGCGTTAGCAGTACTCTTCATGCTGGCCTACGTGGGCATGTACTACACGGCATACCACTACTACCTAGCCACCTACGAACTCGCGAGCCTATACCAAGCCTTTATAGGAACTACACGGCCCTAGCCACCAACGCCCTCAGGCTCACTAACTACACAATCGCGGTCCTAAACTACACAACCAGCGTCCTCAACTACACGGACTACGTCCTAACCATAAACACGGGCGAACTGGCTGGCTACAACGCCACAACAATCCAATACGCGGGGCTCCTCAACGAGACAGTGACCACGTTGAGGGTGACGGACCAGCTCTTAAACGCCACAGTGAGTGCCCTCAACACGTATAATCAAATCATGGGTAGGCTCATTAACGCCACGGGTGGTTAGGGGTGGAGGTTACAGACGCGGTTATTGGTGTAGTACTAGCCGCGTTAATAATCGCCCTACTCGGTATTGGCATCTACATGATTAACACGTACTACACGGGCACCTCGAACACTATTACCAAAGCCACCACCCTCACTGCCGTGGTGAGGGGTGAGAATCACTGGTACATTGAGGTGGTGTGGGTGGGCCCCGTGTTTAAGGTAAAGTACATAGTACTCTCTGGCGGTGTGTACTACCCAGCGGGCCAGGCAGTCCTAGTGAAGTGTGGGATTGCCTACTACCCAGCACCCTACCACTATTGTATTTACGAGCTACCAGGGAGCCTACCAATGCCAATTGGAGTGCTCGGGCACTAATTACCTCTAATTAAAAACGCACAATCGGGCTCGATTGTATGGCTCTTTCAAGACTTGTTGATGTTGGACAGCAACAAAACCAGCAGCAACAATACCAACCGCTGGTCGTGCAACAAAGCCAACAGTGCGACCTACTCAGGGCATTGTACACGCTATTGAACACCAACTATGCCGACCTGAGGGAGGGGGCGAGGAGCTTCCTCAACAGTGACGAGGGGCTGAGGCTAATCGCCCAAGCCCTCGGTGTGGACAAGACCCTAGCCGAAGTGCTTGAGGACAAGGACGTACCACCAGACGTTAGGAGACTCATCCTGAGGAAGTACATCCAAAGGACTGGGCAGGCGAGGCAGGACTGGCTCGGTGACTTGGTTAGGAAGGGTGTTGAGGTGTGAGGGTTAGGCTAAGCCTGCCGGACCCGTTTGTTGGGGCTTGGGTTGATTACATTAGGTTCGCCCTGAGGGCTCCAATGATTGGTTGGAGGGAGTCTGCCATGGGTATTAAACGCTTTAGGCGTTTTGTCCCCATTGTCGAGACGGCGCCCTCGGCTAGGGAGTACGGGAGCGTGCTCAGGAGCGCCTACCTACTAGTCATGGCCAGTAGGATTGAGGGTGGCGCGAGTATTGAGGCCTACTTCCAGCAGTTGTATGGTGAGGTTAGGCGTATCATGCAGAGGGGTGGTGACAACCTCACCCAGTTGTACATGGCCGTTGTCCTCACTGGGCTCGTCATGAGCCTATTCACCGCCGTAATGCCCGCCCTGCCAGGCATGGGCTTGCTCATGCTTGTTGGCATGAGCATTGTTGTGATGCTCATGAGCCCGAAGGCTCATTACATTACAATAACAGAGCTTGACTTCACCGCCGTCGCGGGTGCCGTGGTTGCATACCTAGTGACCAGCATAGTGTTTAATCACCCAAACTTGAGCGTGTCCGTGGGGCTCCTCGCCTATGGCTTGATTGCACTCCCGAATACAATTCGTGACTACAGGCTACGCCAGTCAATGAGGCTCAGGGTCTTGAATAGTTTTAATGAATTAACCACGAAGCCAGTGCCAACACCACTCATTGACCTAAGCCCGATAGAGAGGGCTTTGAAGCCCCTCTGGGAGGACGCGAGGGGTAGTGGTGCCCAGCACCTCGTTGCCTGGGCCAATGTGCTGGTCACGGAGTTCCTGGGCATCATCGGCAACGTCACGGGTTACGGTTTGATCTACGGCTTGATGGTCATTGGGGTTGGGGCTGGGGTGAGTGTTGGCATGTTCACGTGGGTACTAAGCCTCATTTGGAAGTCCCTGCAATACGCCACACAGGCCGGTGTCTCGATACCCTTCGTGGGCGGGTTAGGCATTAATAATTACTACAGTGCGATTGGGGCTGGCGTCCTCGGTGGGTCGATGATTCTCGACCACAGACTTGGTGTACTCATTGGTGGCTTGCTCGGTGTCATTGCGTGGGTGTTCCTGAGCCCGTACTTAGTCCTGTGACCCCTCATGCCTGCGCCCCTAATCATCCTTCATCCTCGTCGGGCTCTCGCCCCCACCCTCGGGGCATCATTGACCTCAGACGCCCACGGGCTGGGCTCCTGGGCACTCACAGTTGCCTCGTACCCAGGACTAGTTAGTCTCTATTTTGGCTAAAATTTAAGCTTTTTGTTAGAAAGATTTATAACCAAGTTTTCTAACCGTTAAATCGTGAAGGTGTTGACCTTTAAGGGGAAGGTACAGATAATACCAGTTCATGGGAAGCCCTACGTCAGGATTTACGTATATACAGACTACGGTGGCGAGGAGCTGGCGAAATGCGCAAATGAGGAAGTCGAGGGATTGGTGGTGGTGAAGGATGATTGCGAGGAGGGCAGTACTCATTAGACTACCGAGGGATAAGTGCGATGTTAATTACATCAAGCGGTTGATGGCTCTCACAAACTTGGCTTACCGAGGGTATGAGGTTTGGGTACCGGATATTCCTAAAAACATACAACACCGACTCTATAAGTTCAAGAACTACATGGAGAGCCTGGTCTTTGGAGTTATGCCTAAAAAGTGGTTCGCAAGGACGTGGGTTCCATTAACAACACTGAGGGTTTATGCTGATGGTTCCATGAAGGGCGATGGGCGTGCTCCAGTGATTCTAGACTTTAGGAGCAATACTATTAAGATACACTTGGTTTGTAGGGGCGAGCCTAGATATGTTGTTGAGATCCCGATGCCTAGGTGGGTTGTTGAGCGGTTGAGGGAGAGGGGTGACGTTAAGTTTGTCATGATTGGTTTAAGGGATGGTGAGCCATACCTAGCCTTGATTGCCGAGCGTGTTGTTGGGCCTTACCAGCCGAGTAATTACATGCTCGTGATTGACGTCAATGCTTGGAACCACGGTATTGTATGGGGATTAATTAAGGATGGCTTCATCATCAGGTGGAAACCGGAAGTACCAAACCTTAGGGAGATTGATAATATCTACAACCTTTCTGTAGAGCTTAGTAAGAAGTATGGTATGTTGAAGAGGTTGGGTCTTAACAAGACAAAGGAGGGAAGGAGATTGTGGAGGAAAATAAAGAAGCTGAGAAGGAGACTCTATGTCAAGTTGGGGGATTATGTTCAAAAGCTCGTGCATAGGCTTGTTAGGAAAGCCCTTAGACATAGGGCATTAGTCATTATTGATGACGTGCTTGAGGAGTCGAGGAGGGAGTTAATCGAGGAGAAGATACCAAGGGGCTTAAGGAAGCTATACCTTGTGTACACAAGGAGGTTTGTCAAACTGTTGGTAACTCAGTTAGAGTGGTATGGTGTGCCGTATAAGTTCAGGAGACTTTATAGTAGTATCTGTCCAATTTGCAGGCATGAGTTAATCCAATTACCTGGTAGGGTCATGGTTTGTGGTAATTGTGGGTTCAAGGCGCCTAGAGACCTAGTTCCAATACACTGGGCATTGAGAGAGTACAACCACGAGCTTAACCAGTTCTAGAAAGTTATTAATGGAACTACGACGATAAATTGTGGGAGGAGGAGTTCGAGGGCTTGCCTGTGTAGTTCGGAACTCTGGAGGACGTATTAGACGCAATTGAGGAGCTGGCGAGGAGAGGCTATAAACAAATAAAAACCGCTGAGGATGTATCACCAGAAAGGCTTGGTGGGCCTTACAACAAAATATACATAATGAGGTTGGGGCTTGGAAAACGCAAGCTAAATGGGAGATGGGTAAATTTTCCTGTACTAATTTATGAACCCGTTTTGGGTTGGATGTGGTTTACTTAGCTTATGATTTCAAGGTATCCACATACTACACCAGTGCTGGGAGGAATGTTGAGACCGTGGAGTCCTTCGGCATAACCACGCTGGTGTTCGCCATCCCCCACACGTGGGGTTGGAGGTTTGTATTGCATGACGAGCTTCAGTACCCAGACGTCATAGCCTGTGCGGATTTTAGGAAGCTGGTGGACGCCCTCGCCAGTGGCTTGAGCCTCAAGAGGCTCCTTGAGCCTAGGTTTATTCTAAAGGCTTTGCCTGGGGGTGTTTTGAGGGGTGTTGATACAAAGGCGTTGGCTGATGAGTTGGGTAGGGTGTTTCAGAGGTGGTACCTTGGCATGGGTGTTTTGGAACCACTCCTGAGGAGCGAGTTGGTTAATGACGTGGTTGTGGACCCAATGAACCCCGATGGGACTCCTAACGTGCATGTTAGGGTTAGGGGGTTTGGCGACGCCTACCACCAGGTCGTTATCGAGCCCAACCAGTGCACGGCTAAGCCCGGTGGTGATGGTGGCTTTCTGGCGAGGTTGTTTAGGCTTGGTGGTGAGGGTGATGAGGGGGTTGGGGAGGGGGTGTTCTCGTTTAATCAGTATGTTGTTAATAAGTATAGTGAATTGACGAGGAGTCCCGTGACCGCCTACCAACCCCACGCCATGAGTACCTATGCGAAGTTGAGGGTTAGGGGGCTCATTGTTGGTGAGCCAGTCAGCACCTGGGTTGGTGCCTATAGGAAGCACCCACTGGGGAGTTGGACAATACCAGCCCTAATCAGTAGTGGTTCCCTAACGCCAGCCCTTGGTGCCAAGCTCCTTACAGCCACGACTGGTGTTTGCGAGTTCGCGAGTGGTTGTCGTAAGGTTCCAATCCTCGTGATTGGGGAGATGGGTAGTGGCAAGACAACGCTCACAGCCGCTGTCGCCAACACCCTAGCACCGTGGGAGAGGGTTGCCTTTGTCCAGGATGTTGATGAGTACAGGCCACTGCCTGGTAGGTCATTCATACTACTGAATACCCGTGAATCAAGTGGGTTGGGTGTTAAGGCTATTACGAAGCCTGAATTGATTGCGTTGTCCATGAGGAGTGGTGCCCAGTACGTTACAGTGAATGAGGTCTTGACGGCTGAGGACGTGAGGGCATGGCTCCTTGCTGTGTTCAGTGGTCACGGTGGCTTCACCACAATACACTCCAGTGATTGGGTTGATTTGGCGAATAGGCTAACCGCCTTCGGCGTGGGTAACGCCACTGACGTGCTTAGGAGGATTATTGTTGTCCTAATGAGGGATAAGAGGGCTGTCCGTGCCTGGTGGCCCCTTGACACCAGGTGGTGCATGGATGCTAGGGAGGGTAGGGTTGTTGGTGGCGTCCTTAGGTTTGATGAGTCCCTTGGGGTTTGCGTTGAGGAACCGCCGTTTGATGGTGGCGAGTACCCAACGGTCTTCGCCGAATTACTCAGGAGGCTCCCGCCTAATGCGGATATTAATGAGGTAGCCGAGGCGTGGCTAGCCTTCCTAGCCACACTGCCTGGGGATAATTACGCGAAGTTGATTGGTTACAACCCTAATTATACAGTAGGTACTGGGGAGTCCCGTGACACTGTGGAGGAAAAGGTGGGTGGTGAGGAGGGCTGGGTTGAGCGAGGTGCTCCTGGCTCCTAGGGATTCCTTCATCATTATTACCAGCGGGAGTGTGGTTATCACGCACCCAGCACCAGCCCGTGCCTCCGGCAACACTGGCGAGGTAGTTAATGAACCGCCAGTCGTTAGTGGCGAACCAGAGCCTGGCATGTGCGTGCTCGGGCGTTACATACCCTGTGGCGACGCTGGTGTTAGGACTATCCTAGACTGGTTGGGTAGGTTCACCCTCGTTATCCGCAATATTGGAAGCCCTGTCTATGAGCCTATTAGTGATGGGTTGGGTAGTGATTATTACTGCCACCACGGGCACTCCGCCCTCGTGATACCAGTTAGGCTGGGTGGTGGTAAGCAAAGGCGTGTAAACAAGCTCCCGTGGAAGAAGGCGTGCCAGGTGAGTGTCCTAACGCTTCACGAGTCCTTCGAAAAGCACGGGCTTGGTGTAAGGCTTGAGTGACCATCTAATTAATTAGTAAAATCACGGCACCACGTGGTGTCCACCGAAGTGTTCAGCAACCCTCAAGGAGGGGGTGTTAGTATTGGTGTGTTGCCCATGGTTGATGGTGAATTATTCGGCTACCTAGTCCTCGTGACTGATACTGAGAGGAATATTGAGTGGGTTAGGAGGTTTTGGGGTGCTAGGGTTGTCCTCAGGACTGGCGTTATCTACACCACAAGCCTGAGGAGTGGGCTTGTGACCCACGTTGCCTGGCTCTATGTAGAATCCCCAAAGCCCCATGGGGAGATTATCCAACAATTCAGGGGGCTCCACAGCATAGGTGCTGGGTACAAGGTCAAAATCATAAAGCCAGTCACGCTTAGGGCCCCGGTTAGGAATTGGGGCGAGGCACTCCAGCTGGCTTATGAGGTTCTTGCCAGGAACAAGCCACCCGTGAAACGCATCCAGGTGAGGACTAGGGGGCATGGTTGCGGTTGCTCCAGGGAATTGTTCAAAAAACTCAGGGGACTTGTTGCAAAAATGGGTTACAGGACGACAAGCCACTCGGGCAGGAGGTTTATCCTAGAGGTGATGGCTTGGCCGAGGTGGAAGTACAATGGGTTGCCGATTGTCACGATAGGCCTGTACCCGCACGACCAGGTCCTCTACCTGTTCTAATTAAAAAGCCCTGGTCAATGGCTCGACCAAAATGAGTAGGTCTAGGGCTGGTATAGAGAACATAACCGGAGTGGTGGTGGGTATAATAATAATGGTGCTGGTAATAGGCATAGCCGTTTTCCTATACTTCTACGCCTTCAAGACCGCTGGTGCCATGGGCACACTCTCACCGAGCGGTGCCATTATAAACCCAGATGGTTCGATAACGATAACGGCAACCGCAGCCGGCGGTGACGTGGTGATGCAGGGACTCGCCGTCTACTCACCAAGCGGTGTGATAGCCACGGCTGGTACCGTACCCAGTGGTGTTTCTGCCTCCACGTCGTCCTGCAGCCTGAAGTCGATATACACGAATGGTCAGTCATACACGAGCTTCCCAGTCACCATACCAACTGGGCAGTCAGCCACCATAATACTAAGCCCTGGTTGCCAAGGCGGTACATCGGTCACGATTTACTATAACAATGGTAAGTCGGTCAGCGTCCCAATAAGCTGAGCCTTAAGTCCGCTTTCCCCTTAAAATTCAAAATCAAACATTGTTTTTCCTCCCCCCAGTAATGTTCCAACCCCACCCCCAGCCTAATTAAGGGTGTGTCCTCTCCGTAATCGTCCCTGGGCGGTTTGGGGGTTGCCCGCCTGGGGACTGGGCAGGGGTGGTGGCTGAGTAGTGAGGCCACCGCCGTTCCTGCCCTTTCCTAATTAAGGAATAGTGTTAGGACCATCCTCGATGCCTAGAAACGGTCCTGTTGTGGTGTTGTTCCTGGGGACTGGTAAGGGTGGTGCTGGTGTGAGTACGGTTACGGCGAACGTTGCCGTACTACTCATGAGGCGTGCTAACCAACCGATTGGTGTTATTGATGCTGGTATTGGGTCGAATGCCACACTATCCAAGCTCCTGGGTGCTGGTTACACGAACCCAAGCCAGTGCGCCTCGGGTGGGCTTTACGAGTACCTACTGGGCTTGACGGGCCTTCCTCAGCCGATGAATATTACTAATAATTTGAAACTAGTACCGCCTGGTTGCTTGAATCCCTATGCCGTGCATTGGCACCTATCGGTCCTCTCCGCCAAGTACGCGGGAGACCCAGCCAAGGGCCCTGACGCGTTCGCCGACTACCTCCTTGGCAAGTTGGGTAAGTTATACGCGGGGCTTGGGTCTAGGGTTGTCATTATTGACGTGCCGAGCAATATCCACAGGCCGCTCTCGTGGGCCTTCATCGCGAGTGCCGATGTTATTAATATAGTGGCTCTCGATGGTAGCACCCACGTTGGTGAGGCTCAGGAGACCATTGATGTTGTTAGCCAGGTGTTGAATGAGCCTAGGGGTAATCGCCATGCCAGGGTGAACCTAATCGTGAATAGGGCGCTCGATATAAGGGGTGGTGGTTTACTAGCCCACCTACCCACCGCTGGTCTTCACAATGTTTATAGGCTCCCTGACTCCAGGGAGGTTAGGGTTTGGACTGATGAGTGTAGGAGGCCTGCCGTGCTCTTCAGCCGATACGCCAGGGGTGAGGACTACAGGCAGTGGCTTCAGGAGTTGGAGAGGCTTGTGAGGGGTGTTTGGGACGAGGTTAGTGAGGCGTTTAGGGGATGATTATGCTATTCAGGCTAGTGCTTATTGACGAGGGGCACGCCCTAGTCCTCGGCGCCAGCGGTACTGGTAAGACAACCCTCATTAAGCAGGAGTTGCGGGGGCTTGGTGAGTTGCGTGGGTTGGATAGGGTCTTGGTTGTTGATTACCTGGGTAACTACAGGGGCTTTACCGACTACTACGGACCACTGCCCCTAAACCCCCTCGATTTCATTAGGCCTAAGGACTTCATCGACGTGATTAGCCAGGCAGTCCTCTCCACGTACTCAAACATTCAATCGCCCTGGTCCCCAGCCCAGGAGAAGGTTGTTGAGGACTGCCTACGTGGCGAGGCCCCTGGTAATAGGGAGCCCGCCACCTCAATCCCAGAGCTTATCCAATGCATCCGCGCGAGTAGGTATGGGGAGAGGGATGATGAGTTGGCTAGGAAGGCTGTGGAGAGAAGGATTGACCTGCTGAACAACCTAATGTGGGCTAGGAAGACCCATGGGTTGTTGAAGGCATGGCTCTCCGGTGAGCTAAGGGGGAGTTTGGGCATTGACTTGAGTAGGCTCGCCCTACCCGAGGTCATCACCTATGTCTATGCACTCCTCGCCATCCTAGCGAGGAGTAGGGGTCGTGGCGTCAAGGGACCCATGATTGTTGTCGTGGATGAGGCCCAGTACTACGCGAAGGCAACGCTCCTTGGTGGCTTAAGTCTCCTTGAGGAGGCCCTGAGGACTGCCAGGAACTTCGGCATCTACTTCATAGCCATCACCCAAACGCCAGGCGGCTTGAGGGGATTGCTTGATGTTTTCAAGATTTACGTAATATTCAACATTACAAATAGGAGGGATATCGGTGATGAACTGGGCTTCCAGGTCCCGGATGTGACGTTTAGGAGCGCGTTCAATGCCTATGTTAAGGTCCTCATGTCGAGCGAGGAAGCGTACAGTGAGTTTGGCGGTAGGCAGTTGGGTGAGTCTGGCTTCTTCAGTACTAACCTGGGTATTAACCCCAGGTTGTTGAAGCCACTGCCCAATGCCAAAATCATCGACTGCCCAGGGCTGGACCCAAGCCTGCCTGTTGTTGATGGTAGGCAAGTTAGGGATTACATTACTAGGAACATTAAGTGCCTCATTGAGGCTGAGGCGGGGCTTGAGGCGTTATGAGCTTAAGCCTAGTAACCAATGCCCTGGAGACTGGGCTTGCTGGTGTCATCACCGCCCGCATCATATACCTCTATTACGTCAAGGGGAATTTGAAACGCATCTACGACCTCACCGGAGTCCTACTCCTCTACATCATAATCATCGGTGTTGTGGACACCCTCACTAGTAAGTACCCATCACCACCCACGCCCCCAATCCATGAGTGGGTTGGTTTGGAAAGCGCATTGAGTATTGACTACTGGGTTCTAGCAATCATTGACGGGCTCCTACACATAATCATCCCCGAACTCCCAAACGAGATAGACCCACTCCAGGCTATTGCGAGGAGCCTAATGAGTGCCATAATCCTCACTGGCTACTTAACCGCCCTCTACACAGTCCTCTACAGCGTACTCCAGTACGCACCACTCATAATCCTCGCCGGGCTCTATGGAGCAGTCATTAGGCCCAGGAGTGCCGTGAATGGAGCCCTACTTGGAATTGGCCTAAGCCTCATTATCGCAACACCAATCCTAGGCTACTTCATAACAGGATTTGTCAGCGCGTTCCACACCCTACTCACGCACCAACCACCCTGCCTCGGGACTGGGCTTACCATAGTCCAAGTACTGGGTGGTCCCGAGCCGTTGGTCATTAATACAACCCAGGGTTGGGACATGACCACCAACACAAGCCTCCTCGGTCTGAGCCTTGGCTGGCACGCGGGGTTCATAACATGGGCGTGCGAGCCCTTTAAAATCACGGGAGTGGTTTGGGACTGGCTCGGGCTTAACTACACGGTACTCAGCGAGTTTGGTATACCACCATTCACGATTGTTGGCGTAAGCGTGGAAACACCTGGGCAGGCAATTACGTGCGGCAACGGCTCATGTGGGGTTTTTAGGATTGTTAGCGAGCACCAGCTGGGGCTTAACGCAAGCCTCACTATCCTACCAAACAATACACTAGTCCTTAGGAATGAGTCCATTACATTGTGGGCCTGGGCTGGTGGTTACTGGAGTAATTGCTCAATAAGTGTTGAACCAAGCCACCTATACCCAATCGAGAACCTAACCCAATTGTACAAGCACCTCGGCGCCTTGGTCCGGCCCCTTAGCACCTTCGAGGAACCACCAGCTGCGGCTCCCACTAATTACACTCAAGTCATTATAAGCGCCATGGCGTATAACAAAACATGCGTCCTAGCCCTAGTGCCTGGCGGGCCACCGTGGAACGGACACTTGGGGGTACCCATCACGGGCCCAATAATGTGGTCCCTAGGCTGGGTTGTTGAGTTGGGGCAAGCTGCTAGTGACCTCTACACGGCATTCACTAGCGCCATCACCGCCTTTGCCGTGAGCATTGTCCTAGGCATCCTACTGGGCATTGGGTTAGGCCCCGAGTTGGACACGGCGATCGGCCTAACAGGCTTCACAATCGTTAGGATTATCGAGTCCGTGTGGAATATTGCCAGGAGTGCATTATTGGTCTAACACAAATCCTGCCTCAGGTTTTGGTTTAAAAGTGCTCATCCTCATTAATTGAACTGTGAGCAGCAATTGCTTCATCTACGGCTCCAACCACGCGAAAATGCCCAGGAGGGATGTTGTTGAGCGTGTACTCGGCGTTGTTGATTACGTCCTCCTCGAGGGCCTCAGCGTGAGGAATTGGAGGGAGTTGGTTAGGAGGGATTG
>Ga0081474_124264_pt1 | contig 14812 bp, 12 predicted proteins | sample OneHunmetagenome_2_FD_70978 | JGI IMG/M metagenome (GOLD analysis project Ga0081474, IMG submission 70978) | Ferrous microbial mat communities from One Hundred Spring Plain, Yellowstone National Park, USA v2 (version 2) | ecosystem: Environmental > Aquatic > Non-marine Saline and Alkaline >... | reverse complement strand
TTAAATCCCTTATCTACATCACCGTAAAGAGGCCTGACCTTCAAGTTAAGCAAATAAGCATAATTTTGTAATCTTTCAGTAAGGTCCTTTGTAAGAGCCTTAAGCGGATTAATATAAAGAAGTTGAATACCCATGCTTCCATTTTCGTTTAAAAGTTTATGTAAAAGTGGAAACAAAGCTGCTTCAGTTTTTCCAGAACCTGTAGGGCTTATTAAGAGAACATGCTCTCCTTTAAGTATGGATTCAATACTAAGCTTCTGAATTTCGGTAGGTACAGAGAAACCAAATTTAATAATTAAGTTTTGAAGTCTCTCATCTAGTAAGTTAAAAGGATGAATCATATTCATTTTTTTGTCACTACTATTCACATAAAGCTGATTATTATAAACAATAATATATATGTAACATTTTTAATATAATAGAGGTCACTCTTAATGAATGATTTAAGAGATATAAGTTTGGCTTATCATTCTTTAATTGATCGCGAGTATAAAAAATATAAAGAAAATGAAGAGAGAATAGAGGAAGTATATTTGACCACGTCCGAAGCTGTCAATACTATAGCTTCAACTTTAAATTGTGATGCACAATTGGCGGGAAATCTTTTAAAGAATTTAACTGAAAGAGGCTTTATTGTTAATAATGGAAAAGATAGGATAAGAACTTTACACTTTGATGTGGTATATAGAGTATCAAATATTTCAATAAAGTATGGAAGTCTACGGTATCCCTTAGAAACTAAAATCTTTGTTAGAGATGAAAAAGTACCTAGTTTTGCTGACCATTCATTTGATGAGATATCAAGTTTTGTACCTAAGGATATATATCATGTTATCAAGCATGCTTTATATAAAGATCCTAAGGGAATAGAGGGCATTGGTGAAATTGAAGGCTTTTCGGATTTTCAGTTCAACGCCATAAAGTCTATTCTAAAAGCCGATAAAAGGGCATATGTTCTTACAGCGCCTACCTCGGGCGGTAAAACCTATGCATTTTTAATACCTGCATTAATTATAATTTTAAAGGATAAGCCTAAGGAAAGAGAAAAGAATAATATTAAAGTTTTGCTTGCTTATCCAAGAAAATCTCTGGAAAGAGATCAATTTAATAAGATACTCACTATCCTATATAGATTGAATCGATATTTTAAGAACTTCGGCCCAAGAGATATGAGAATAACTATAGGCGTAGATGATGGAGAGACTCCCTATAAGAAAGATGTTGAGTCTGGCTTATCCTTTAGAGGAGCTATTTGTCCTGCTTGTGGGATAGAAGGAAAAGAAGGTGGCGAATTACAATATGCAAAAGCTGCCGATAAAATATGGATTCGGTGCTCAAATTGCGGAGCTTCATTTGACTGGATTTACGGATATAGAGAAGAGATTTGGAAGAAAAAACCTGATATCTTATTAACTAATGTCTGGACCCTTGATTGGCGATTGCCTAGTAAAACTATTCAACATGATTATGAGGCGTTTAAAGATCTTAAGATAATTGTATTAGATGAAGCTCATGTTTATCAATCCTTACTGGGAGGAAATGTTAGATATATATTAAAAAGATTAGAAATAAGTTCAAAAAGTGAACCATTAATTATATTATCTTCAGCAACCATATCTAAGCCTAGGGAGTTCGCAAGGGATCTGCTCGATTTAGAACCCGATAAAGATTTTATAGTTATCGAATCTGTGGAAAAAGGAGAGAATAAAAAAGTTATTTACCTTGTCTTAGCGGTGAATCCATTAAGATCATGGGAAACCGTCGTTTATGAACTCACTTTACTTTTTAGCACAGTTTTTTATTATAGAAAAGCACAAAGCGTTATATTTATTGATAGTATAAGAGAACTTTATAGAATATTTCATCAAGCTAGAGTAGCAGCCACCTATTATTATGAACCCAAAGACCATTTTGACCAAAAATTGGTTCCTGATCCTTTAGAGCCGTATGCTTATTGGCCCTATATGCTAGACTCAAATTTTGATACGATAAAGACTCCCATCGAAATATTTCAAAAAGTAGGGCTGCATCACTCTGGAGTGAAGGATAGAGAGAAAATAGAAAAGGACTTCGTAGACGGTAAACTTGGAGTGTTAATTTCAACCTCGACTTTAGAACTCGGGGTTGATTATCCCAATGTAACCTTTATAGGAATGGTGGGGGTACCTTTTATGTTAGAAAGCATACCTCAAAGGATAGGGCGTGCTGGAAGGAGCTTAGAAAAGACACTCTACACAACTTTAGCCATAGTAATACTAAGAAACACACCTATGGAGCTTTATTATTTATATAATCACGAAGATCTCATAGAGGGGTTCATGAATAAAGAAACTCCTATTGCATGGAAAAATACTGCTGTAAAGAGGTACCATATTCTTTCATTACTTATGGATGAGATGGGCAGAGAAGGAAAAAGTACTTATATTCTTAGTCTAGATGGGAAGTTTTCAAACTTAGATGAATTTGTAAAAGAGATAATGATAATGGCAACAAAAGCTAAAGATTTATTAAGAAAACTAAATGCGAAAGTCAGAAAAGAGGAAGACGTTGATGGTGAGAGTTTATTTGATGAATTAAATGAAGAGTTTAAGAAGTTACCTATGAAGATAGATGAGTTGAAGAAGCTGAACGAATATGCTCTTGTTGCAGGCGAAGTATTAAGCACAATTGTAAAGGTTGCTAAAAGGGTGCTAGTATTTGGAAAAAAAATTGGTGATAAAGAATTGATAAATCACGCTATTGAGCTGTTCAAATTAATAAGGAAAATTTATCCATGAGCGATATAGATACGTACATAGAGCAGATAAAAAAGAAACTGGATGAAATTCGTAAGCTGATACGCTCTAAAGAAGATGAACTTTATGAAAAAGGATTGTTTAAAGGTTCTAAAGTAGCTAGTTCAATATTAGAAGATATTGCAGATGGAAGGAATAAAATTGAAACTAACAAGATCCAGTTGCTTAAGTTTATGGAATTATTTAGTAAATTTAAAGATTCTCCTGAAGAACTCATCTACCTTTTATCATTGCCCGATGTGCCTGCTTCAGTTGGATCAGGGAAGCAAATAGCGGAAGCTGTAGCAGGTTTTAGAGGTCTTGGGATAGAAACTATAGATCATAAGATCGATGAAATAACATATGAAAAAGTTCCATTAAGAGAAGGTGAACAACCATTATCAGAGATCTCCATAACAAACTTTATGTACAGAGCGCCTCCTTTTGAATTGACTAAATGCATATATGAAACAGGAAGTGATAAGGAAATAACCGATATTTTAGGTTCTAGATTTGTCTGGCTTTTAAAGCCTAAAGAGGTATCTTGGGATTCATGGAAAGAAATTCTAAGTAAAACAACAGATGGCAAACCTACTTCATTAATTAAGGGTAAATACACTTATGAAGTAGCATTAATTATACCTAAAACTATAGAATTGATCGATCTATCAACAAAAAGTTTAACTGTGGCGGTTGAAGGGAAATATCAGTTTTTCTTAAAGTTGGGGAGTTCCATAATAGAGAAAGAAACAAATTTAATAAAAACTAAACAAAATCTGATTCAATATTTGAAAGAGAAAGAAAAGAATTTAGAAAGAAGCATAGGGAAAACACTGGCGTCTTGGGGATTAAGGATAGATTATCTTTACTTTTGTTATAAGGGTTTAGGATTATCGACTGATCCATTTGATAATAGTTGTCCATTTAGAGAAAGATGCAGACTTGGCAAAGAAAATGGCGGCCCTTGCGACGGAAAAATATTTTGGAGCGGAAAATATTATAGAAGAAAATTCTATCCAAAATCTTATCCTTTAAGGAGATTACGTATTGGTAGCGGAGGTTCAAAAATATACGATGATAAATTACCACTTTCTCTTATCGACTTCGCAGCATATGAAAAGAAAAGAGTTGAATCTAGATGGTACGCAGTTGAGATTGGTACATGGTTTATTAATGCCAGGCCTACAGTAAGGATATTTTTCGACACTGAGATTGGCTATTCAATACCAACATCCATGATGGAATTTTCTTTTAAAAGTGAATGGCTAATCAAAAAAGTAAAGGAAATCTTAGAGAAGGAAAAAGAAATAAGAAAAAATATAGCCCTTAAATTTATTCTTTATAAAGCGCTAGGTAAAATTCTTGACTACAATCGGCTTAGCAAAACTGTTCAAGAGTTAATGAGTAAAGATAGCAAATTATCAAAGGAATATATCAAATATGTTGAAGGTTCAGATATCGATGATGAATTTTTAAATTTTACTAAAAGAATTCTATTACATTCAATAGAGCACAATCTAACTCAATATATATTAGAAGAGTTTGCTGGTGTCGACATGAGCTTTATACTTTCTAAGTATTATCACAGGTATAGCGATAAAATAATCTTGGCAGAAAATGCAAAAAATGGACGGATAGGTATAGTAGATACAATTATTAGAGAGATTAAGGAAAAAGGATTAAATATCTTTATCTATAACTTTATTGATTGGCTATCTAGATATCTTAAAGATCATAACGATAACTTTGAAAAAGTAACTTTGTTAAGAAAGAAAGAGGCTGAAAGAACATTAAATCAAGCAATTGATAAATTACAAAAAGGAGATTTGAGAGGACAGGAAATAGCCAAGAATATCCAGAACATATGTAAAAAGGTTGAGGGGTTTAAGAAAAAATTAGATGAGTCTAATATAGAGCTTGATATAACCCTTGCTAGAACCGTCCTATTAGCAGGAGAAATTATAAGTGAGAATGAGGTAGAAGAGGTAGGTGATTATTTTGATGATATCCTTGAAAAATACGGTTTTAAACTTTGTTTAGATGGGTGTAACGGATGTGTTAGGCTAGAGAGGCATTGCGGGGAGGGAATCCAGCAAATATTAACTACCAGTAGAATGCTACTTCATAAATTTTGTGAACATGTAAAAGATATTATAGTGCGTGGGATAACTGAAAGATCTCATGAACTAGGAAAATACATAGAACCCATATTGTTTAATGCGAAGAAAAGTTTGGATGTTATTTGCCCATATATTTCACCAACTTATGCAGAAAAATTAGTTGAATTAGCAACTAAAGGGGTAAAAGTAAGGATAATAACATGGATGCCTAAAGAGGAAAATAAAGAAGATAGTTTCCAAAGGGAATCTCTTAAAATTCTAAAAGAAAACTTAGGACTCAAGAATCTATTGGTAAAGGTGGAAAATAAACCAGGAATTAGGTTGATTCATGATAAAACTTATATCGTAGATAATATTGTTCTTACAGGTTCATTTAATTTAACTGAGAGTGCATTTCACGGAAATATAGAAAGAGCTGAGATAAAACTCGATCCACGAACAGTTATGAGTGAAAAAAATCAGTTTGAGGAATTATGGAAGAGCGCTACTGAGCTTTCAAAATATGAGATTAGCTAGTTCGAGTTATCTTTAGTATACATAAGTATTTTTTGTTTTTATGTAATCCTTGAGTAGATGAGGGAATTTTAGGAAATTCATAACTTATTTTAAACATAAAGCCATAGCCGATGCTTTCCTTTATATTCATTATAGTCTTTTTCAATAAATGTTTGTCTTTGTTATGTAAAATCAAAATAATCTTCCCGTCTTTATGTAAGTGATTAACATAATTAGAAATAATTTCACAAAGCTTTGCGTTATACCATTCTAAATCTTTACCTACTTTCCTATTAACGCATATTTCCTTTTTCCAATAATCATAAGTTGAAAATCGCGCATCATTGCAACTACCTTCTAACCATTTTTGCCAAAGATAAGTTAATTCAAAGTAATTTATTTCGTCATAGTGCGGAGGATCCAAAACTATAAGATCTACTTTAGGCAACTCATAACAAGCATCGACTGCGTCAGCGCAACGTATATAGATGAACCTTTTTTTAGGTGTAATTGTTCTTCCATTAAAAGACACCTCCACTTGGTAGGGTGTAACTATTCTCGACCATTTTTTCTTAAAAGAGTAAAGGAGAGATAATCTTCTTAAAAAAGTTCTACAAAAATTCCTTTCTTCTCTTAACGGTGGAATCCAGTATCTGGGTAATTTCCATGAAGGACCGCCATTATTGGGGTGCGGAATCATTTTTGTTGCATTAGCCAAGGACGCTATGAATACAAGTTTTAAAAGGTCTCCTTGAGATTTGTTTTTCCTCCAGATTTTGTCAATATAGGAGTAAAGTTTAGATACAGCATATAAGTTTCGTCTAGTGAATAATTCTTCAATATCAATTTGTCTATGCGGGCCATCTTTGAAATCTATATTAGTTCCAGGATATACAAATTTTCCTTGTGGATACCAAAATTCCGTTTTAAGATTCTCTTCTACGCACATATACTCTTTAATTAATTCTCTATCTCTTGTTTCTCTACCAGAAATAGATTTAAGTAGAATAACTTCATCATTATTCCAAACAGCAAAGTTTACTTTTTCAAAGTTATTCATCGTGTAAACTTCCTCCTCAATTTCAGAACAAATTTCTCTCACATCTTCGATAGTTTCCTTTTTTAAAGTTTCACCGTTTAATACATTATAAGTTATAAATACGGAGACGGGATTTATATCAGAAAGGAATCCTGAAACGCCGGCAAGAATGGCACAAAACCCTGAAGAACCAGAACCGCAAAATGGATCAACCAATAATTTAGAATTTTTAATTTCATAAAACAAAAGTTCAGGATCTTTTTTTGCCCAAAACTTTATTAATGTATGGATATTAAGCATGACGTTCATCCTCGTTTCTAAAAATGAACTTTTCCATCTCTGAAAATTCTACTTTATCTTCAATTCTAATAAAGCTAAGACATCTAAAAGATGTTACTACGACATGAATTTGTTTCATAACTTCGCTTGTTGAGAAAGTAGATAACCCCTTTTTTCTGATCAATTCTGAAATTTTCTGTTGTTGATTATACATCATAATTTTATTTGTATTTAGCATATTTATCCCCCACCATTCACTCATTATAAGGAATCTAAAGAAAGAATATAATAGCAAAAAATTAAATTATTCTATATTTATTTTACTTTTTCAAAGCTTGAAATTTTATTTTGATAAGCTTTAAATTACTTCAAAAATATATCGATTAAAAGTTAAATTTACACAGACTATGCTTTCACAAATCCTTTACCTTTCTCGAATTTCAAGGTAAAGCTGTGTTTTCCATCTCTATAATATTCCCAAAATCGTGTATTGCATTTCGGACAAACATAAGCATTAACACTAAATTGACCATACTTCCAGCTTTTACTTTGATTAGTTACGTTTGTTTTACAATTTGGGCAAATAGCCATCTTACATATTTAATTGAGTAAAAATATATAAGGCTTTAAAATAAGTATTGTTATGCTACAAAGGTTATATTCCAAAAAATGGACGATAGATGATTGGAAAACTTTCTTAGAAAAAGATCTTGTACAGCTCTATAGGAGAGCATTCATTCTTAATGAACTTTTAATTTTCTTGAAATAAAGGAATTTGTGAGAAGTTTATTAAAAAGGTATTGAAAATGATACAATTAGAAGATAAAATATCATATAAAAAAATATAGCACAATAAAGAATGGCGGAACCTGAAAGGCGATTCTTCCCTTTGATGGTTGATCCTTCCGTATTTCTCTCTGCTGACCACTTAAAAAAATTGATAGATGCTGAGTATAAGTTGTATATTTCTAGAACATTATTCAATATTCTTAGCACGTTAGATAAAAAATACATTACTTTTATTCTGAGTTACTTTTATTGGCCCTCGCAGAAGAAACTGATTAAGCTAGATATCGAAACTATTCGCGGTTTTTTAAAGAAAGATAGCATGTATGAAATTTATACTGCTCCAGAAGAAGATATAATAAAGCTTAGACCTTATCTATCATATGAGGTGCAAAAATTCACTATACCTCTTGAGGTACAGCAAATTCTTATAGACGAACTTTCATTTCTAATTAGGAGTTCATCGTTATTGTTAAGGTTTAGAAGGACGTTGGACTATTTTAGAAGAGCAGGAATAATAATCATAGATTTGGCTAATACGGCCAAAGATAAGAAAGAAAGAATTTTTCACAAGATAAAAAACCTAAAGTGGTTCATAACCATATTACTTACAGGGTTATCAATGACAAATTTAGAATCATTGGATCCCATATTTCATTTACTACAAAGTGGAGCATCATTCATTCTTGTGGTAATGGATGATTGAAGAGAGCAGCTTAGTATACATACGCTGTATTAAGGAAGTTACTAGATTTCACAGAAGCGAATGGTTTTTCTTGTATTAATTTTTTTATCTACGAGTTTGACCCATAAAATGTTGATGAAAGAAAAAAGATCCTCAAATTTCCTTGAATGAATATGTTCAAAATAAATACAACGATATAAATCTAAATGAAATAGCTGGGCAAACTATAGGCTGCACTGGGGCAGATCTGCTTCAGCTTTTAAATAAAAGTCTATTATTAGCTGCTCTTGAAGGCAGAGATTATATATCACAAAAGGATCTTTTAAAAGCCAAAGATAATATTAAGCCTTCTGCGTTGCGTGAATTTTACATGGAAAACCCAAAAATAGATTTAACGAAATTGAAAATAAGGAAATAGTTGAAAAGATTGAGAATCTTGCATACTAGTTTAGCGAAAAGCCTTATTTTAAAGCTGTTTTAGTATCTCAAGAAAAGGGTTTAGCTGACAAAGTAGCTTTAACCATAGCTCACTTGGTATGCGAAAAATTATCATGTCCATACATTGTTGTTAGGGCTACATGGTTCAAAAGCAAATGGTTTGGAGAAATGGAAAGGTCTATTAGAGAACTCTTTGAAAGGATAAAGCGTCTTCAGCCATGCGTTGTTTATACAAAAGTACATGATGCGATTACGCCTAAAGTTTATAATGAACATTTGTATGGAGCTATGTTAGAATTGTCGGAATATCTAACTGAATTTAGAGATAACAATGTGAGGATACTTTTAATTTGTTCAGTAGTGAATGATATAGCTCCACAAATTGAGGAACATTTTGAACCTTTAGAACTAAAATCTACAAAGTAAATATAAATTACTTTTTTTATCATAATACCACTTTTAATAACTCTAGATAAGCATATTTTGCGGTTATTCCAGAACTAGATAAATTAATAATCATAATTTTGCAGATGTTTCTTATATAAAAATTTATAATTAATTTAAATAAAAATATGTAGAAGTAAGAAAATTAATATGGCACCAACTGATGAATTAAATAAAGAAAAATTGAAGAATTGGCTAATTGAATTAGTGTCATCTTTCAGAGAAGAATTTAAGAAATTATCTCCCAGAGAACGAGAAGTTGTATTTAGTAGTCTTTCAGATTTATCTGAACCTTGTCAATTTTTAGTCATTTGGGCTAAAGACCCAGAATTTCAAATAGTTTTAGTGGTTCGATCAAATAACTTAGAAGATAAATTAATTGAAATTTACGGTCCGATTGAAAATAATAAACTTATTGAGTTTATTGAAAATGAAGTTTTCAAATCTCGTATAGTTGAAATCATAGGAAAAGAAAAAGTTGAAATTTCATTAGTAACTGCATTAAGAAATATTCGAAGCTACTTTGACCCTTTAATGGGCGCCTCAAAATCTCTTTTTGGAGGTAGATGGAGAATATATACCAATATTCCCTTTGATACTCCTTATAGCGTCTGTTGGATAGTTAAAGGTAATCTTCAAGATTTTAATATTAAGGGATTAGTAGCCAATTTCATTGAAGAAATCAAATCTGCCGCAAAACCATCGCCACCATCACCTCCAAGTCCTCCTAAGGAAGAAAAAATAATTCTTAAAGGATTTGGAACTTACGTGTATCCTCCAATATGGATCGGTAAGAATCTACAAACAATATCCTTTAAAGAAAAAGTAATGGGTGGATCATTTTTGGCTAATCTTGAGAAGGATAGAATAATCGAAACATATAAAAATAGACCCCTTGTTATAAGAAAAGATGGATATATAGCTATTGGAGAAACGAATAAGGGAGAGGCTCAGGAACTTCTTAACGAGATAATGAGTGTTCTATTAATTCGTGGCGTACAAACTAATGTTATTAGGGAGGGTGATTTAGGTGAAGCTACAATTACTGAAACCGGCGGAAGTTATAGCTGGAATCCTTTAAGTTCTAGAGTTTTACTTTACGAACAACAATACATTTATGATTATAATTCCTATTTACTAGGAAGAATTCTTCTCAGCGAGGAAAACATGAGAAAATCCATAAAGTTAGCCGAATTTCTCACATCTGATGATAGAATAAAAACCTTATTGTTATTATTCCTTGAAGCATACACATACTTCCAAAATACTGAATATAAACAAAGTCTAATAATAGCATGGGTGATTCTTGAAGAATTTTATATTGAGGATTTATGGTTACAACACATCTCAAAAATAACATCTGATGGAAAAAGACTGGGCAAACTTAAAGGTTGGACGGTTGATCAACGTTTAGAAGCCCTTCATATTTCTCATGTACTTATTGATGAGGAATATTCATTACTCATGAAAATTAAAGAAGCTCGTAATGAAGTCGTTCATGAAGGAAAAATGCCGCAAAAGGATATTGTTGAGAAATGTTTAAATTTTGTGTTTAGAGTTATTCAGAGGTATATTGGAAAATATGTTGGAACGAAAATTCATGAACTATAACAATTATTTCGATGGTTAGATAGCGAATATTTACGCTATCTAAATATTCGTTCTAATAGATTGCTGTTTTATAAATTGAATGAAACAGTCTTATTTGCATATGCTATGATAATAGAAATAAACTTCATGATTAAAAACTTATTCAATTTTTTAAATATTCGATTTACAATTTTAGAACCATAACGACAATCTTCATTTCCATGTCTTTATTTGGTCACAGAGAAAGAGAAAATAAGGTTGAAATCATTCATCAAAACTAAAATATTATTCAATTCATCTTTTCATATTTTCAAGTAAAACACTTAATATTTAAATCGTGTCTACAAATAACAATAGCTTAAAAATACAAAAATTTAGCCTAATCGTATATTTAAATTTGTATAAAACATAAATATTTCCATAATATTATTAAATTATGAATAAACATGCTCTTGTATTAGCTGATGAAGAGTGGTGCGAAGCAGCTTCTGCTGGAAATATTAAAGTTTACGATTTTCTGAAGTGAAAATGTGGGATTTACGTCTTGAAACCTGCTTCTGTGTGCGTTGTTATGACTAAAGCAAAAATGGGAAAACCGCCTAGAACATTTAGTGAATTCACAGCTGTTGAAATTAAAAAAAGTAGATTTTAACGAATATAATGAATTAGCTAAGAAGGGATATATTCATAATCCTCAAAACCTAAAACCAAAAGAAAAGAGATGTATAATATTGTTCAATAACTTCATAGAATACTCAAATAAAGTTTTAAAGAAAGATCTTAAAGACATTAAAACTTCAACAAGCAAAAAGCCTATATCTGAATGGCCAATATTGGGTCTGAGCTATATTGATCAACAAGCTTTGGAAGCTATAAGAAAAACATCAGGATTCACTATGGTCTCTATGCAATTACCACAATTAACTACTATAAATGAGATTAACAAGGTTGCAGAGTTGATTATTAAGTTCCTTGAATCAGTTAACTTATCATTCTCAGTAACACATGAATGTGTTGAAATGATACTATTAAAAATGGGTAAACAACTTGGATTTCAAACTTATATGGCTGATCCTTCAAGGGAATGTAATGGCAAAAGCCTTAAAGAATTTGTTGATATGGGTAGAGATGAACTAAGAAAATACGCAGGCGAACAATTCCTAAAAGATTTAATTAACACAGACGTTATATAGTACACACAGTATCAGACTTTTTACCTATTTGAAGTAATCATCGGTGGTGATATGAAAGACGCATTAATTAGATTTCTAAATATTGGCGGACTTAAGGCAAAGATGTTTATAGTAGCAGATGAAAATAAAAGATGTGAGTATGAAGATTTAATTAAAAAACCTGCTTTTAAGGAAGTGAAATGTGTTTTCATACCAATACCTGAAATAATTAAAATGTATGTATTAACAACATTATGGAGACAAAGCACAGACAAAGTCATCCCGCTTTCGTAAGTATTGAAAATAAATTTATATTTTTATTGTTATTACAAATAAAATAAATAATCAATAATTAATAATTTAATTAATAATATTATACAATACTATGCTAATTCATGTCAGCCAAAGAGCAAGATATAATTAGTGTTGCCATAGATTGGGCTAAAGAAGCCTATTGGGATTTGCAACTAGCAAAAAGGCTATTCGAGAATTTAAAATTAGACACTTGTATGAATAACGATGAGGTTTTCTACATTGGCAGGAGAATTCTCTATTTGCTACAGCAAGCATCTGAGAAAGCAGCTAAAGCATATCTTTTCGCATATATCAAATCGTGGATTGAACCTCTTGTGATATCGGTTGGTAAAGTAGATAAAAGTAAATATTCAATATCTAGAATACATGAAAAACTTAATAGCCTAAACAATAGATTAGAACCTAAACGAATAGGACATAAATCACACAAAGCTTTTCTAAACGCTATTTGTGACATTTATGAAATTTTCTACAAAAATAAAAAATTTACAATTGAATATATGCGGCATTTCGCTGACAAATTTTTACAGAACTTAACCGAAGAATTGCCCAGTATTATTAGAGAATGCTTTAAAAAGAGTAAGAATAATTCGCTTCAAATGTTAGAAAGCGAAAAAATGATTACCGATGTTATTAAGAATACAATTGCAAACGCCCTACAAAATACTATTATAGGTTACCTTGAGAAGTTAGATCTGGCAGAACATACACGTAAAAGTATCGAACGTATATGTAAGGAAAAAAAGATGAGTGAACCATCTCTTCCATGTATAAATGAAGAATTGCTAGAAAGTCTTAAGCCTTTGAAAGAAAACTACTATAAGATGCGATTAGAAATAGAAAAGCAAGTGAGCAAAGACCAAGTATATGAACATATTAAAAAATCTAATATAGAAACGCAAATTATGGGGATCGTCAAAGCATTTGGAAATATAAATGAAGATTACGTAAGGAATGTCGTAGAATTACAAGCAGAATCATACCTAAAGTACATTATAAGTGTGTTTTCATCCGTTTATTTCTCTGACTATTTATTTACATATCTCTCCAAAATGTATCCATGCCTTGCAAGATATGGAACCCTTGGCAGATATCCTGAGTATGGTATCGATAGTAGAAATAGAATATGCCAAGATATCGAAAAACTTAAGCTTATTGAAGAAGAGGTAGAGTTTCTAGTTAATACCATCAAAGCTGGTGTGGAGACAATATAGTAGTAGCTCATATCCGTGCTTACATAGTAGCGGAAATTAGTGCAAGAAATTTTAAGAATTCAGAATTAAATAAAATTTGTTCATATCGTTGTTTAATCCCTAATTCCTTTTACTTTAATAAGAAATCCCTTAATTCTCTGCTAATAACACTTTCTAAACTCTGATTAGATGCATTACTTATTATATAATCAATGAGTTCTTCGTAGATGATACCTTTCTTTAAAGCCAAACCACTCAGAAGAGAACTACTTTTATGCATATCTATTTTTTCCCAACCGGCCTGTTTAATATGTTCAGCAAGTTCTTCTAATTTTAATCCAGCCCATTTACTTAAGTTTTCATCTACATCTATTAATTTTAGGCAATAATCTTCCATTTCAAATTTATTTATACCAATTTGTTTTAACTTTTCATCATTATAAAGTCCCATCGGAATTAAAGTTATTTTTAAGTTTTCCTCCAATTCAAGAGTGTTATCCTCTTGACTTTTGATTTTGTTTTTTAATGCATTAACAAGCTTTTGGATAAGCTTCTCTTTATCTTCTTCGTCATAATCCATTGTAACAATTATTTCTTTTTTAGTTGGGAGTAAAGCTGTTAAAAATGTTGTCACATTACACTTTCCCTGTACATTAACAAAATAACCGAGTACTTCTATATTCTTTCCATATCTTTTAAAAAGACTTTTTAAAAATTGGATATCGGTATCACCCTCCACTATAATAAACTTCTTGTAAGCTTCCAAAAATCTAGGATCTACACCGAGATCTAAAAGGATTTTAAAATCAACATTTCTTCCTAAATGTCTCACATCTATATATCCGTTTTTATTCTCAATATAGAAAAGGTGTATATCGTTCTCTTCTGGCAGTTGAGAAAGAACGTTCAGCACCTCAATACTAAGAGTAGTTAGAAACAGCTGAACATTTTGCTGATTGGCAATCTCTAATAACTTAGGAATGAATTTTTTTTATTGCTCCACTATGTTGGTGAGATTCAACTTCCTCTACAAGAAAAGTAGTATCTTTAAGAAGGGTGCATAGAAAAAGAATCACCATTGCATATTTCGTACCGTCACCCATATCATCTATGTGAAGATATAAGTCCTTCGTCGTTACACTAAGTCTAAACTTCTGCGGGGCGGATAGTACAGGGATATATATTAATGTCTCTGCTTCGACATTATAAACCTCGTTTAATTTTTCTGCTAATCTTTTGCCATATCCTTGCTTATAAATTCTATCAGCTACAATCATTTCTAAGACTTTAAATCATCGGTTACCGCCATTATAGATGATAAGAAGGGAAGAAAGGTGGCTGATGAGCTGGGATTAGAAAAGCATGGTACGCTTTGGCTCATAATTTATCTTAAAAAGCTTAAAATAATTGACAAAGAAAAAGCTAAGGGTGCGGTTATGAAGCTTCCAATCAAGGGTTTTTATATAACTAATGAAGAATTAA
>Ga0081474_119568_pt1 | contig 14839 bp, 8 predicted proteins | sample OneHunmetagenome_2_FD_70978 | JGI IMG/M metagenome (GOLD analysis project Ga0081474, IMG submission 70978) | Ferrous microbial mat communities from One Hundred Spring Plain, Yellowstone National Park, USA v2 (version 2) | ecosystem: Environmental > Aquatic > Non-marine Saline and Alkaline >... | reverse complement strand
AGAAGTTGAAAAGAACACTCCTTGCAAGACTGCTTTCAATCCTCTTCTGAGTTTAAGTTTCCAATTTAATGTAAGCATACCTGTAAATGTCAAAGTCTTTCAATCCTCTTCTGAGTTTAAGCTACCACAAACGTAACTGTAACGGTGATGTATGCATGCTTTCAATCCTCTTCTGAGTTTAAGGAAGAAAACTTAAGCGATGAAATTCAAGAACTTATCTTTCAATCCTCTTCTGAGTTTAAGAGAAGAGTGTAGAAAACAGGTCAGAATAACTAAAAGCTTTCAATCCTCTTCTGAGTTTAAGTTATTTTGAAAAGAGAAAATGGTAATCTGAATTATGCTTTCAATCCTCTTCTGAGTTTAAGCATTCTAGAAAGCAATTAGAACATGCTCCTGAAATAAGGAACTTTCAATCCTCTTCTGAGTTTAAGTAAACCATACCATATAGCATTAACTACATTCACGAATCCTCTTTCAATCCTCTTCTGAGTTTAAGTTGATGATTATGAAGTTCTAAATACAAGAGACATAACACTTTCAATCCTCTTCTGAGTTTAAGTACGCTAGTCAATTACGTGGTAGTGTTGATTTGCGTTTACTTTCAATCCTCTTCTGAGTTTAAGTCAATTAACCTTATGAGCCTCATGAGTTATTTCATGAGCCTTTCAATCCTCTTCTGAGTTTAAGTCTCTCATCTTTGCTATTTGCTGTATTGCTTCTTGTTGCTTTCAATCCTCTTCTGAGTTTAAGAAAGTATTTGATTAATTTGCCGTCAATTTCATCGATAAACTTTCAATCCTCTTCTGAGTTTAAGAGGAACGTCTAGTTTCACTTTGGGGAAAGAAAGCTATTGTCTTTCAATCCTCTTCTGAGTTTAAGAGCAAATTGTTTGGCCTATGGAAACAGTGGCGTAAAGCCCTTTCAATCCTCTTCTGAGTTTAAGTTCAATACTGCTAAATGGAGATTAATCTGCTTAGTTCTTTCAATCCTCTTCTGAGTTTAAGATACCTAAGAAATCGAACACTCTACTAGCGATATACCCTGCTTTCAATCCTCTTCTGAGTTTAAGTCAATGCTGCGTATTATCCACCTTGCATCCTTTGCCTTTCAATCCTCTTCTGAGTTTAAGATACGTTAGCTTACTAAAAATTACTTTAGATATTGATCCTTTCAATCCTCTTCTGAGTTTAAGATGCCAAAATTTACCCGCTTTATCTTCATCAGACCATCCTTTCAATCCTCTTCTGAGTTTAAGAGCTCCAATAATGTTTATTTTCATTTTGGAATTATTTCTTTCAATCCTCTTCTGAGTTTAAGCTGACCTTGAAACCAAATATATACCATTTATTCCAGACCTTTCAATCCTCTTCTGAGTTTAAGATATGCAAGCAACTACGTATTCTTCACATTAAATAAATCTTTCAATCCTCTTCTGAGTTTAAGTTTTGTAGAGTATGCTGATGAATTCGATGAAGCTTTAAACTTTCAATCCTCTTCTGAGTTTAAGTTTATATCTGTATCACATATTATTTCAATTTTATATGTCTTTCAATCCTCTTCTGAGTTTAAGCAAATAGCTAATGGTACAGGTGCTGGACAAATGCAATATCTTTCAATCCTCTTCTGAGTTTAAGAAAAAGACAAGTAATAGAGAATAATGAAGAAAAGTACATCTTTCAATCCTCTTCTGAGTTTAAGATTCTTAATACCTGCGCTCTTCACAATAATTGTATCAAACTTTCAATCCTCTTCTGAGTTTAAGCTTTTTGGTTAAATATTGGGGATACTTATGCTAGCACTTTCAATCCTCTTCTGAGTTTAAGAGCAATACCGAATGACGAAGGTGAAGTTTTTCCCGCAGTCTTTCAATCCTCTTCTGAGTTTAAGCTTTATTGCATGAATACCGTTTTCAATGTTTTGAATCCTTTCAATCCTCTTCTGAGTTTAAGATAAAACAATATACTGTCTCATGGGCCCCAAGAACATCTTTCAATCCTCTTCTGAGTTTAAGAGATAAGGACGATTAAAACCATTACTTGTAATCACATATCTTTCAATCCTCTTCTGAGTTTAAGTCATCTTTGTATCATATAGAGCAAGAGTTTTTGAATACTTTCAATCCTCTTCTGAGTTTAAGAATTTGTAGATTGGGAACATGAAAGATTTTATTCAGATATCTTTCAATCCTCTTCTGAGTTTAAGTGCTGAAAACCTTACACCTAATGTAGGAGTAAGGTCAACTTTCAATCCTCTTCTGAGTTTAAGCGTATCAAGAGCCATGCTTACTTACCCCAAAGGTTTTCTTTCAATCCTCTTCTGAGTTTAAGTGAACCAGCTGGAGCGCTCGCTGGAATTGAGAAGTTTACTCTTTCAATCCTCTTCTGAGTTTAAGATATGGAGGAGGAAGAGCTATGCCGAACCTTACACCCTTTCAATCCTCTTCTGAGTTTAAGAATTAACTTAACTACGAATAACCTGAACAGCATACTTAACTTTCAATCCTCTTCTGAGTTTAAGAGCGCCAGTGCCTGTGTTGAGGAAAAGCTGAACATCATCTTTCAATCCTCTTCTGAGTTTAAGTGCGATTACCTCGAACCAGAGCTTAGTTTTCTTGAACCACTTTCAATCCTCTTCTGAGTTTAAGAGATAGATGGTATATAGTTGCAGGTGTGTTTATCCCTTTCAATCCTCTTCTGAGTTTAAGAGCATTGAGTATTGGTGTTGAATTAAGCAAAGATATCTTTCAATCCTCTTCTGAGTTTAAGATAGTAATTTACCCAATGTGTTTTATTAGCTGTTTTCTTTCAATCCTCTTCTGAGTTTAAGAGGAACTACCCCAACATTAAATATTTATATTGATATCCACTTTCAATCCTCTTCTGAGTTTAAGGGCCTTTCAAGAACGTTATATCATCTTCTATACTACTTTCAATCCTCTTCTGAGTTTAAGAGAATACTATCAGTTTTGTATTCGCAACGAATGCAGCTTTCAATCCTCTTCTGAGTTTAAGTAATACCGCAAATTGGGTTAATTGCGATATTCTGGATCTTTCAATCCTCTTCTGAGTTTAAGCCGATCAAAAAGAGTAGTTGGAATTCAGATTATTACACACTTTCAATCCTCTTCTGAGTTTAAGAAGGACTCTTGAAGTTTATACGTTTCAAGAAACCTTCTTTCAATCCTCTTCTGAGTTTAAGTTATCATTTTCCTATGAAGGTCTCTGAGCTTTTTCTTTCAATCCTCTTCTGAGTTTAAGACTATTTGCGAAAAATGTTTTGGAATGAGTGAAGAAGCCTTTCAATCCTCTTCTGAGTTTAAGCGGAATATGGTAATATAAAATTTCTAGTAAATTGGTAGTAACTTTCAATCCTCTTCTGAGTTTAAGATACGTTCAGGTTTAAAGACAAAAGTTATCTAATTAAACCCTTTCAATCCTCTTCTGAGTTTAAGTTATAAATTTTTACTGTTCATTTTTGTCATGCTCAGCCCTTTCAATCCTCTTCTGAGTTTAAGTAGCTAAAGCTTAGCTGAAGCTTAGCTGATTTAGCTCTTTCAATCCTCTTCTGAGTTTAAGGTAAATTCACAATTTCACACACACGCTTACGACTTGATGTTATCTTTCAATCCTCTTCTGAGTTTAAGCTGTATTTAAGAATTTACTAATTTTTGACAATAATTTACTTTCAATCCTCTTCTGAGTTTAAGACACATCCGTCAATGTGACGAACTTAGTTCAAGGAGCTTTCAATCCTCTTCTGAGTTTAAGGCGCAGGTACATACAGGCCAGTTCCTCCTCCAACTAGCTTTCAATCCTCTTCTGAGTTTAAGAATAGAATATCAGTATTTTTCGAACCTGATGATATTCTTTCAATCCTCTTCTGAGTTTAAGGAACATTTACAGCTATACCAGTCTTGTTTTTTATCTCGCTTTCAATCCTCTTCTGAGTTTAAGATTAAGAGCTCCAAGAGGCCCAAAATAAACGACACTACCCTTTCAATCCTCTTCTGAGTTTAAGAGGGATGTAGGTTATAATGTTAATTTAAGTGAAAAAGAACTTTCAATCCTCTTCTGAGTTTAAGCTCTCATTGTTTGGTTAGTAGATTATCTTATTATTAATTCTTTCAATCCTCTTCTGAGTTTAAGGTAATTCTCGGTTTAATTGCTCTCATTGTTTGGTTAGTCTTTCAATCCTCTTCTGAGTTTAAGTGAATAAAGTCATCATAATCTCCATTCGAAATACTTCTTTCAATCCTCTTCTGAGTTTAAGATATAATAGAACCTCTCGCGCTACTGTTAAATTGACCACTTTCAATCCTCTTCTGAGTTTAAGGATTTTCTTCGGCTTTAAATGGAGATGATGAGGTGAAAAACTTTCAATCCTCTTCTGAGTTTAAGGTATAAATAGACGCATATTTAAGAAAATGCCTATAAAATCTTTCAATCCTCTTCTGAGTTTAAGTTTCTCTGTCTTGGTCGCACATACTTGCGACCATTAACTTTCAATCCTCTTCTGAGTTTAAGCAAAAGAAGCACTAGCAAAATTAGGCTATAAAATCTTTCAATCCTCTTCTGAGTTTAAGCAAAGGAGCTTTTAAAACAGGATTAGGTTAAAAACATGTCCCTTTCAATCCTCTTCTGAGTTTAAGTTGGATAGTTTTCAAAGTTATAAATAAAGTATAACGATCTTTCAATCCTCTTCTGAGTTTAAGAGAAGCTTGAGCTGGACGGCCATCCTTTAAGCTCAAGACAATCTTTCAATCCTCTTCTGAGTTTAAGAACTTGCTTATTTGGATAAGTTGCATAGCGTTTCTCCCTTTCAATCCTCTTCTGAGTTTAAGGATAAAGCTTTGTTTTGCTTCATTATTGCTTCCACATCTACTTTCAATCCTCTTCTGAGTTTAAGAGTATATATCATCGATTACTAAAGGAGCATTTATAAATCTTTCAATCCTCTTCTGAGTTTAAGGGATAAAGCCGTTAAGCAGTATGGAGGATTAAGCACGTTTACTTTCAATCCTCTTCTGAGTTTAAGGTGAAAGGATGAAGAACACTCGCTATAGCATTTATGTCGTTCTTTCAATCCTCTTCTGAGTTTAAGGAAAAAGAAAGCGGGCCATTTGGTTAAATCTTTATATACTTTCAATCCTCTTCTGAGTTTAAGAGCATCGATGTCTCTTGGCGGGCCTGTTCAAGGAACTGTCTTTCAATCCTCTTCTGAGTTTAAGCTAATAGAATAGAACCTAATTATGCAAGGCTAATAGCCTTTCAATCCTCTTCTGAGTTTAAGTGTATTTATGTTCTTCAAAGCGGACATTACTATAAGCTTTCAATCCTCTTCTGAGTTTAAGAGGATACATAGCATCTAGAATATTCGATTTCTTAGGTATCTTTCAATCCTCTTCTGAGTTTAAGAGTTGCATTGCATGCTACTTGGCAGGAAGATGGTAATGCCTTTCAATCCTCTTCTGAGTTTAAGAAGCTAAGCGAAGGTGCAATAGAGGAAATCGAAGCTATCTTTCAATCCTCTTCTGAGTTTAAGGTTACCTCGCTTGCTGGCTTAATTACGGGCCTATATCTTTCAATCCTCTTCTGAGTTTAAGTTAAATAACTAGTCCTTACTGTGATAGGAGATAGGCCTTTCAATCCTCTTCTGAGTTTAAGAGCAGGTGTGAAGAAAAAAGCTGTCGGAGTGATTTACGAACTTTCAATCCTCTTCTGAGTTTAAGAGAAAAAGAGATATTTAACATTAACTAGCCCAGAAGAACTTTCAATCCTCTTCTGAGTTTAAGGATGCGTAAAGTTTGGCGGTATATTCCTATCGCTAAAACCCTTTCAATCCTCTTCTGAGTTTAAGTTATAACTCAAGGTAGAATTGAGGATTTCAATACTGTAGACTTTCAATCCTCTTCTGAGTTTAAGTCGTTCGAAACAGGATTATATTGGAATTACTTATTGCATTCTTTCAATCCTCTTCTGAGTTTAAGCTTTTGCAGCTTTGCAAGGTTGACATTCTTTTAATTTACTTTCAATCCTCTTCTGAGTTTAAGTTATTTGGAGAAAATTAAATGCCATGCCTTCATGTCTTTCTCTTTCAATCCTCTTCTGAGTTTAAGCTACTGAATGTCATTGCTTATGTCTCAATTTACTTCTTCTTTCAATCCTCTTCTGAGTTTAAGTTTTGATATAACAAGCTCATGGATTGAGGAATTACCTTTCAATCCTCTTCTGAGTTTAAGTTAAGCATGTGCTTTTAAAAGAAAAAAGCTAAGTAAAATCTTTCAATCCTCTTCTGAGTTTAAGGGGGAACCAAGTGCATTCGCCTTGGTTTCCCCTTTACCCCTCCTTTCAATCCTCTTCTGAGTTTAAGATTCAGATTCACTCATGTTGCCTCACCTGTTAATACTTTCAATCCTCTTCTGAGTTTAAGGGTATAAGACTTGAAGTGCCTGCATACTTTATTTTGATCTTTCAATCCTCTTCTGAGTTTAAGTGAAAAGGACCCGCTTATTCAACGATTTAATAACGCTCTCTTTCAATCCTCTTCTGAGTTTAAGTTTCTTTTTTGAATTTCTTGCTGAACTAAGGGATGCTTTCAATCCTCTTCTGAGTTTAAGATAAGTGGTGGGAAGGCGAAAAAGAATTCCACAAGTGCTTTCAATCCTCTTCTGAGTTTAAGGTAAAGCGTATTATAAGCTAATGATTAGTGTGTTGATGAGCTTTCAATCCTCTTCTGAGTTTAAGGGACGAGATTACAATACAATTAGAAAACGAAGTATATCTTTCAATCCTCTTCTGAGTTTAAGTTTCAAAAGGGTCCAATTCTATCATACTAGCCATATCACTTTCAATCCTCTTCTGAGTTTAAGAGTTAAGGCTCTTGAGAATGAAGCAAAAGAAATCATGCACTTTCAATCCTCTTCTGAGTTTAAGATAGTAAAAGAAGCAGATAAAAGTGTAATAGCAATCTTTCAATCCTCTTCTGAGTTTAAGAAAAGCACCTGCGGGAACACAAATAATTCAGCCTTCTATGATCTTTCAATCCTCTTCTGAGTTTAAGCTGAATATGTGAAAAGGAAATATTACAACACAAAGCAATGCTTTCAATCCTCTTCTGAGTTTAAGAAAGGCTAGCAAATTTATTCTTAACGCTCCGTTTATCTTTCAATCCTCTTCTGAGTTTAAGACCAGATAATCAACAATTCTACTGTAAGTATTGTCTACACTTTCAATCCTCTTCTGAGTTTAAGAAGATTGCTAAACTTAAATCCAACCTAATTTTTTTCTTTCAATCCTCTTCTGAGTTTAAGGTCTTATTGATGATAAGGAAATTGTTCAATATATATACTTTCAATCCTCTTCTGAGTTTAAGCTATTAGGCTATTTGTCTTCTTACCTACTTCACTTTTCTTTCAATCCTCTTCTGAGTTTAAGCACTTATTCGCAAAGTTGAAAATCCACGCTTGTATGAATCTTTCAATCCTCTTCTGAGTTTAAGCCTCCTTTTCTTATTATACCTTGTGGCTCTGTAGGCTTTCAATCCTCTTCTGAGTTTAAGTACGGTTTGGTTATCGGTAAGTCTTGTAATGGTTACCTTTCAATCCTCTTCTGAGTTTAAGAGAAGGTAAAACCGAAGAAGAAGCTAAACAGATAGTAATCTTTCAATCCTCTTCTGAGTTTAAGATTCATCCCGTTGTTCGTGAATTAGGGACTGTAGGGGCCCTTTCAATCCTCTTCTGAGTTTAAGTGAAAACATTTAACTTTTATGAGTACTAATCCTTTGCCTTTCAATCCTCTTCTGAGTTTAAGATAATATGCCTCTCTCCAGATATCAGGATACTCGGCCTCTTTCAATCCTCTTCTGAGTTTAAGTTAATAAAGAATGTCAATATAAACACACTAAAGCAAGCATCTTTCAATCCTCTTCTGAGTTTAAGATTTGTCTCGGCACGTATATGCCAGCTCCCACGAAGAATCTTTCAATCCTCTTCTGAGTTTAAGTAATAATGCTTGGCCAGCAGGAACACGTAGTATAGGCTCTTTCAATCCTCTTCTGAGTTTAAGGTATTACTTGACTTGTCCGAGATGTTATACGAAACTCTCCTCTTTCAATCCTCTTCTGAGTTTAAGTTAACTAGACTATAGTTTTCATTAGAATCAGATATACTTTCAATCCTCTTCTGAGTTTAAGAAAACATTAAGTAAAATGAACGTGGATATAAGTCAAAACTTTCAATCCTCTTCTGAGTTTAAGATTGTATTCCTCTACAATATCTTGATTTATTTTGAGCTTTCAATCCTCTTCTGAGTTTAAGTAGAAGCGTTGGAAGAGGAATAGGTGGTTATTATATAAACTTTCAATCCTCTTCTGAGTTTAAGACATGCTCTATTGCACTCGCTCATGACTTAGGAATTTGCTTTCAATCCTCTTCTGAGTTTAAGCTCCTGATATTGGGTCTTGAATATCAATATAAACATTACTTTCAATCCTCTTCTGAGTTTAAGAGGCCTTGGTCCTAAAACCAAAGACTAAAGAAAATATTCTCTTTCAATCCTCTTCTGAGTTTAAGGTAAAATTTTCCTTCCGTCATCTCTAATCTGGGTTACTAACTTTCAATCCTCTTCTGAGTTTAAGAATCGAAGCATAACTATATCATAAAAGATTGTATAAACTTTCAATCCTCTTCTGAGTTTAAGGAATATTAACATATGTCTGGACTTGATAAGAATACGGTCTTTCAATCCTCTTCTGAGTTTAAGGAATTATTCTGATGCTATCTAACATTCTTATGTATGTTGTTCTTTCAATCCTCTTCTGAGTTTAAGCTAATACACATACAATATTGTGATAATTGCAGTAAGCTCTTTCAATCCTCTTCTGAGTTTAAGACAGTATTAGATACACTAGTACTAGGTAGACTATCAGTTCTTTCAATCCTCTTCTGAGTTTAAGAAAGAAAGAAGCTGCAATAGGAACATCATAATGTTCTTTCAATCCTCTTCTGAGTTTAAGCGTTATCGATGTTTACAATAAATATTATTTCGACATAACTTTCAATCCTCTTCTGAGTTTAAGACATTTCTTCGTAACAAAGAATCAATCTTTGATAACAATTTTCAATCCTCTTCTGAGTTTAAGAGGATACACTGACCCAGTTTTCTGATGTTCGGATCCAGACTTTCAATCCTCTTCTGAGTTTAAGCTAAAATTGCAGTTTCTTCTTTTATCCAATCTTCCAACTTTCAATCCTCTTCTGAGTTTAAGAATGTAAGTATATGTCAGCACCTACTCTAGGAGTACTGCACTTTCAATCCTCTTCTGAGTTTAAGTTAAAGATGTATGCAGTAGCAATCGGGAAGGCAGTGGGCAACTTTCAATCCTCTTCTGAGTTTAAGACTTGCACCGCTGTTATTTGTGTATGTTCTGTTTACTCTTTCAATCCTCTTCTGAGTTTAAGGAAATATAAAGTTATTGCAAGATATTTATAGGAACTTCAATTCTTTCAATCCTCTTCTGAGTTTAAGAATATCAAGTCGTATCCTCGAATATGAAATTGTTTTTATTCCTTTCAATCCTCTTCTGAGTTTAAGAATATCAAGTCGTATCCTCGAATATGAAATTGTTTTTATTCCTTTCAATCCTCTTCTGAGTTTAAGAAAAAAGCAAAAAATATATTCTCAAATCAAATCCACTCTTTCAATCCTCTTCTGAGTTTAAGCCAGATTCCTTAGTGAACACGGTATTGAAGTACCTATTCCTCTTTCAATCCTCTTCTGAGTTTAAGGCGTATTGTCAATAAAACTTTAGCAAAATTTAATATCTTTCAATCCTCTTCTGAGTTTAAGAATCAAGGAAATTGAAACTGAATCAAACATTAAGCTAACTTTCAATCCTCTTCTGAGTTTAAGATTGCTAATTAGCTTATGGCAACTAGAAGTTATTTTTATCTTTCAATCCTCTTCTGAGTTTAAGCTGCACATTCTTTACAAATATAATACTTTACTCTAACTTTCAATCCTCTTCTGAGTTTAAGGGGAAGAACGTAGCTGAAGGCAAATTTTACGCTCAAACACTTTCAATCCTCTTCTGAGTTTAAGCAAAATAACACCTTTAGGAACTGCAATACCGTATAGCTCTTTCAATCCTCTTCTGAGTTTAAGATTTACGCTTATAACTTACCATATTAATCCTAAAACTTTCAATCCTCTTCTGAGTTTAAGTTAGGTCTTTTGAGCACTTTTTTCCTTTTCTTCCTTGATCTTTCAATCCTCTTCTGAGTTTAAGATTCTTTGTATTTTTTAAGAAAAGATGTAAATTCTCTTTCAATCCTCTTCTGAGTTTAAGATACTGATAATAATAAAATCATAAACGATGATGAAATACCTTTCAATCCTCTTCTGAGTTTAAGTAAAAACACCTGAATTGTTTTTTAAATATAGCTAAGATACTTTCAATCCTCTTCTGAGTTTAAGTCATTATATTGGTAGTGAAGAATTAAGTATGGTTAACTTTCAATCCTCTTCTGAGTTTAAGAAAAGAAAATATTGAGTTTAGTTAGTAAGTGGGGAAGATACCCTTTCAATCCTCTTCTGAGTTTAAGACAGCTTTGTCAAGAATCCTTTGTCTTTCTTTTTCACTTCTTTCAATCCTCTTCTGAGTTTAAGTGGTAAGCAAATATTACGCTCTTAAGAAAGAGAATGACTTTCAATCCTCTTCTGAGTTTAAGTTCACTATGTTAAATCCTGAAAAAATAAAAATTAATAACTTTCAATCCTCTTCTGAGTTTAAGCTAGATTCAGGTTTTTGAAATCCTTAATCGTGAATCTACTTTCAATCCTCTTCTGAGTTTAAGGAAGTATAAAAAACACATCTTTCGTGTAAAGTATTATATTCTTTCAATCCTCTTCTGAGTTTAAGGAATCTACAACTTTAATAGAGAAGCTAAAATCACGTGCCTTTCAATCCTCTTCTGAGTTTAAGTAAAAAAATGAGCGAAATAGTTTGGGATGACGAAAAGAACTTTCAATCCTCTTCTGAGTTTAAGTGCCCATTTGCACAGTATACTAGCTACGATGCTCAACTTTCAATCCTCTTCTGAGTTTAAGTTTTAAAGTATGAGCGTTGAAGAATTAGTTTTAAACTTTCAATCCTCTTCTGAGTTTAAGTCAAGATATTGTTCCTATGGCAGATTGGGCTTCAACTTTCAATCCTCTTCTGAGTTTAAGAAGCAATTTCGCAAGACTTACTCTATAAACATTCTCATCTTTCAATCCTCTTCTGAGTTTAAGAGATTAACTTTAGTATTTTGAATAAATGCTTTCCTTAACTTTCAATCCTCTTCTGAGTTTAAGAGGTGTTGCAGTATGAATAGGAATAGGTATAATTGTACTTTCAATCCTCTTCTGAGTTTAAGAAAAAGCTTAGCCATGTCTTCCCCAAATAAAGAAGGCAACTTTCAATCCTCTTCTGAGTTTAAGGGAAGTATGACCAAATTCCACCTGCAGCGGTATTTGCTTTCAATCCTCTTCTGAGTTTAAGTTGAAGAAAAGCCTGAAAAAGGTTTAGGAGAAAAACTAATCTTTCAATCCTCTTCTGAGTTTAAGTTGTTCTATCGTAAGCACGCGGAAAAGAAAATTCACTTTCAATCCTCTTCTGAGTTTAAGCTTAATCCTAATGAAGTAACATTATTTATTACTCTACTTTCAATCCTCTTCTGAGTTTAAGGAAAATCTTAGTTTGTGATAAGTGTATGGAAGAAAATACTTTCAATCCTCTTCTGAGTTTAAGAAACAAAAACAAGAATGATAGACGCTAGCCAAAAATCCGACTTTCAATCCTCTTCTGAGTTTAAGAGAGCTGTTCTTGACCCTGACCCAAAGAAAATGAGAGTTCTTTCAATCCTCTTCTGAGTTTAAGTTAATATTGTTATTACATTATATTAAAATTATGACCTTTCAATCCTCTTCTGAGTTTAAGAAAGTGTTGAAAATCAAGAATGGTAATTGTTGTAGTGGACTTTCAATCCTCTTCTGAGTTTAAGAAATTACTTATGCGTTATCAATTGCGTAATACTATAATTCTTTCAATCCTCTTCTGAGTTTAAGGCGCAAATCGAGGAATTGGCAAAATTTATCCAAAGTGCGCTTTCAATCCTCTTCTGAGTTTAAGAATTCCAATTGTTCGGATTTCTCATTGAACAATTGCTTTCTTTCAATCCTCTTCTGAGTTTAAGTACTTCAAAGCGCAAATAACAGATTTCAGCATTCTGCTTTCAATCCTCTTCTGAGTTTAAGATGGGATTTAAGCCTAGCATAACACAGCGTGAGTTATCTTTCAATCCTCTTCTGAGTTTAAGTTGTGTTTGTTCATGCGAATCAATCTATATGGACCATTACTTTCAATCCTCTTCTGAGTTTAAGTGCTGGAGGTATTGGCCCAGATTTACTGTTCGTAAACTTTCAATCCTCTTCTGAGTTTAAGATACATTTTCATGTCCTATTTCTTCGGGTAAGTATGCTCTTTCAATCCTCTTCTGAGTTTAAGAATCAGCAGATTATTCTTTATAGCACCGTGTGTGCTTTCAATCCTCTTCTGAGTTTAAGATTCTGCAAGCTCGACTTGCTTCTGCAAAAATAGCTCTTTCAATCCTCTTCTGAGTTTAAGTAGTCATGTATTTAATGCATTCCTCCTTATTAGAAGCTTTCAATCCTCTTCTGAGTTTAAGTTGTCAACGGTTCTACACGAACCCTCTTAACTAACACTCTTTCAATCCTCTTCTGAGTTTAAGCCAAACATTTTCTTTTAGACTGTATAATGCATAATTTATACTTTCAATCCTCTTCTGAGTTTAAGTTGGTATTTGTTTTAATATACTTGGTCTCCATGGTCTTTCAATCCTCTTCTGAGTTTAAGTTGATAAGTTCAGTATAGAGGAGATTGAATGCATGCTCTTCTTTCAATCCTCTTCTGAGTTTAAGCAGACTTGATCCTTGAAAAAATAGGCACAATAAGAACAACTTTCAATCCTCTTCTGAGTTTAAGGTTGTCATAAATGTGTAGCACATTCATGTCATTCACTTTCAATCCTCTTCTGAGTTTAAGCACTTGCTACGACGAACATAGTTTTAGAATGCTCAACTACTTTCAATCCTCTTCTGAGTTTAAGACAAACTAGGATCATGATAACAATGGACGGTCAGTATAACTTTCAATCCTCTTCTGAGTTTAAGAAACATAAAAAACTTCCAACCCAAAAAAATCGTTCTTACTTTCAATCCTCTTCTGAGTTTAAGTAAAATATCAGAATTGCCTGGCGTATCAGTTCATGTAAACTTTCAATCCTCTTCTGAGTTTAAGCCAAGAGGTTCTTTAGAAGATGCTGACTATATCTATATTCTCTTTCAATCCTCTTCTGAGTTTAAGTCATAATATAAATTTCAAAGAGGTTAGAACATTGCTCTTTCAATCCTCTTCTGAGTTTAAGCTTGATATACCGAAGCCACTTCAGAGCTTGGTCATGAGAACCCTTTCAATCCTCTTCTGAGTTTAAGATACAGATATATTATGGAGGATTTTAGAAAAATACGGCTTTCAATCCTCTTCTGAGTTTAAGACGATATTGTAAATATTCTTAAGTTCAGCTAAACCTTTCTCTTTCAATCCTCTTCTGAGTTTAAGGCTCCAAATTTGTGGATATTACTAATAGGTCCTTCACTTTCAATCCTCTTCTGAGTTTAAGCGAACATACGAATAAGCATCGGATTCCTAGCATATTGTCCTTTCAATCCTCTTCTGAGTTTAAGTAAGGAATACTATTGTTAGGAAGAAGAAAGAAGAAAAGAAACTTTCAATCCTCTTCTGAGTTTAAGTTACGTAATCCGCATCACGCTTAAATTTTCTTGCACTTTCAATCCTCTTCTGAGTTTAAGAGTGGAAAGTTTAGAAAAATTATAATGGTTGAATTGAATCTTTCAATCCTCTTCTGAGTTTAAGACTGAACACTCTATTACTGAAAAATATTTTGCTGGTGTACTTTCAATCCTCTTCTGAGTTTAAGAAGAAATAGCCCAATTGGTTTCTGAATTAATTAATTCCTTTCAATCCTCTTCTGAGTTTAAGAGCCATAGCCGACTTATAATCTTTAGTAGCATGTCCACTTTCAATCCTCTTCTGAGTTTAAGGTTCGTTAAATATATTCTTCCAGCTTTGAAACCAAAGCACTTTCAATCCTCTTCTGAGTTTAAGAAAAACATGAGTGAAGAGCAGGGTGATAAAATGAGTAACTTTCAATCCTCTTCTGAGTTTAAGCTATAATGATTATAGGAGGGTATGAAGCTAACGCAAAGCTTTCAATCCTCTTCTGAGTTTAAGTGAAGAATACAGAAATATAATAGCTATATATCCTAACTTTCAATCCTCTTCTGAGTTTAAGTATTTCAATGTCATTGGGCGGTGATGAACAAGCTAAGAACTTTCAATCCTCTTCTGAGTTTAAGGGGCAGACTGTTTCATATAAGCTTCTTAGAGAGGACTTTCAATCCTCTTCTGAGTTTAAGAAGCAATCATGAAGTTATTCGTTGCACTATTCCTTCTTTCTTTCAATCCTCTTCTGAGTTTAAGTTCGAAGATACAAAAGGAACAAAAGTAAGGATAGTTGAACTTTCAATCCTCTTCTGAGTTTAAGTGAACCAGAAGCATCTCAATTAACACTTTTACAAAAAGACTTTCAATCCTCTTCTGAGTTTAAGACTATTCAGTTAGGCTTAATGAGCTTGCACAATCTTCACCTTTCAATCCTCTTCTGAGTTTAAGATGATTTTCCAGAGAACGTATGCAAAGG
>Ga0081474_119854_pt1 | contig 14910 bp, 15 predicted proteins | sample OneHunmetagenome_2_FD_70978 | JGI IMG/M metagenome (GOLD analysis project Ga0081474, IMG submission 70978) | Ferrous microbial mat communities from One Hundred Spring Plain, Yellowstone National Park, USA v2 (version 2) | ecosystem: Environmental > Aquatic > Non-marine Saline and Alkaline >... | reverse complement strand
CAACAAATTCTGCTTTAATTTTCCAGACCCTGTTTGAAACTATTTGAGGTAATAGCATAGAAATCGACCTACCATATCTTTCTGTTAACCTTAGCATTGAAGCTGGACCATAAAACTCTATCCTAAACGGGTCATTATATGCATCATACATTAAACCTAATCTTTTTGCAGTAAACAGCAATTCTTTCCATTTATCACTTATATAAACATCAACTTTTAAAGTTTTCATTAATGCTGTTTGAAGTAATTCAAAGTTATATTCCCTTATTATATTATCTGGATCTAATTTGGGTACTTTTTTTATTACCATTTCTTCTTCTAAATCAGCAAAAATATATTTTAATGGATCTACACCTATTTCTTCTCTAACCTTTTTTAAAATTTTCTCTTTCTCTAAATCATCTACAATAGGTCCATAAGAATAAACCCTACTTCTAATGATTCTAGGATCTATCGGAGATTTATTTTCTATAATTGATTTTCTAAGCAATAATATTGATAATCCTTCAACTAGTTTTGGATCATAAGCTTTTCTTAGATATTTTATTTCGTTTTTGAATTCTCCTATTGATAAATTTTCCTTCAACAATGAGGCTATTTCTTCTATTAAGTCTTTTTCATTATGTCCTATGTATTCAATGTATACTTTATCCTTTCTGTATTTGACCCTTAATAAATCATTACTAAACATCTTTTCTTCTCCTCAAGCTAAGGCTATAATCAGATGTTCCTTTTGTAACTATTTCAATAAGTTTGGCTTTTTTGCCATCTTTAATTCTAAGAATTCTTCCTAGCCTTTGTATAAATTGCCTTCTAGTTCCATAGCCTCCTACTATTATTGCAATAGATGCATCAGGAACATCAACCCCCTCATCAAAGACATTCGATGCAACTATTACTTTATATTTACCGTTTCTAAAATTATCCATAATTTCTTTCCTTTCATCTTTTGGCGTTTTATATGTAACAACAGGAATCAAAAATTCTTTTGATATTTTGTAAGCCATAGTTGTTTCTCTTGTAAAAATAATAATTTTGCTATCTTTGTAAGTTTTTAATAATTCTCTTAGCTTTTTTATTTTAGAATTTGAATTTATAGCGATATTAGTTGATTCGTACCAAAGTTGAAGTGCCTCTCTAGCTTCTTTATTTTTACCTGCGTAATATAGAAACCTTTTGAAGTCGTTAATGCCTTTTAATTCTATGTTTAGTTTAGTTAAAATATTCTTCATCCTTTTTCTCATCTCTTTATACCTTACTTCTTCATCTTCTTCTAAGTTAACATAAATTCTTTCAACATCATATTCAGCTAAATATTTTCCTGCTAAGGTCTCAGGACTTATTCTATATATAACCGGTCCCACCAAATCAAACAAAAATGTATGTCTACCATCTTCCCTTTCTGGAGTTGCAGTTAAACCCATTCTATAAGGAGCTGGACTTAGCTGGGCAACTTCCATATATCCTTCAGAGGGTAAATGATGGACTTCATCAAATATTAAAAATAAAAATTTGTTTCCTAATTCATCGATTTTAGAATATGCACTGTCATATGTGGTAACGGTAATTCCATGTATTTCATCATATCCTCCACCAATCCTACCTGGAGTAGCACCAAGTTCTTTAATAACAGCCCTGTACCATTGATCTAGTAAATCTATTGTCGGCACTACAATTAATGAAGATAATCTTAAATGAGATATTGCTTTTAATGCTATATGAGTCTTACCAGCACCAGTTGGCAATACAATTATTCCTCTTTTAACCTTTAACCATGAGCTCAAAGCTTTTTCTTGATAAGTTCTTAGCTTTATCTTATCATTAATTATTGGAAAAGGAAGAGAATCGAAAACGTTCTCCTTAACACTTATGCCTGACTCCCTAAAATATTCAACTATTTCCTTATATTTATAAGCTAGCGATATGTACTTCTTAATTTTTTCATCGTACTTCATTTGAGGTGCATAAGTGTCTGAAACTATCAATCCTTTATAATAGCTTAATCTAACCATATTTACTCCTACAATTATTATATCTTATTTTACCTTAATAAATTCTAATATGCATAAAAATAAAGCTTATTCTTAAGGTTGAAAATAAAGGTAGTAAACTAAGACCCTTACATCAAAACACTATTGCTTTAAAACAAGAATTTCCCCCTCTCAAAGCATCATCGATTTAATTTATATAGAAAGCCTCATTAACTTAATATTCTGCAACACCTATATGAAAGAAAAATTACAAATGAAAGCCTCGCCCTTTAGGGCGGAGAGGAGGTCAGCTAATAATTCATATAAGTTCTTTTATAAATATTAATAAATCATAAACGTTACCTATTAATTAGAAGGGGTTAATTTTGAATACTGAAGAAAGGAAACTTGAGCACATTGAAATAGTAATCAATGAAAATGTACAATCAAAAGAAAGCAATCTATTGGACTTCGTTAGATTTATTCATAACCCATTACCGGAGAATAACTTAGATTCTATAGACCTAAGCAAAGATTTCTGTGATTATATTATTGATGCACCTCTTGTAATAACAGGAATAACTGGAGGCCATCCTGAGGCAGAAAAGATAAACGATAGTATTTCAAGAGTAGTAAGCAAGTTCAATATTGCAATGGGAGTTGGAAGCCAAAGAGCTGCCATAGAAAACCCAAAATTAATTCATTCTTTTAGAATAGTTAGAGAAAATGCACCTCAAGCTTTTCTGATTGCCAATATAGGAGTAGCGCAGCTAAATAAGGGCTATGGTATAAACGAGATAGAGAAGGCAATAGATATGATCAAGGCTAATGCTATTGCCATTCATGTAAATCCAGGACAAGAAGCTTATCAAGATGAAGGAGATACAAATTTTTCAAATCTAATTTCTAAGATTGAAGAAATCAATGATAAAATAAGTGTACCAATTATAATAAAAGAGGTTGGGAATGGACTAAACATGGAACTTGTTAAAACACTGAGATCTATTGGTATAAAGTGCTTTGATGTTGCAGGACTAGGAGGTACCAATTGGATAAAGACAGAAAGTATAAGATCTAGAAGAAAAAATGGATATCCTTTAAAAGATCCTGGAAAATTAGCTGATTTTTGGGGAAATCCAACAGCCTTAAGTATTGTAGAGGCTAGATCTGGCGCCATGGATTCTTATATTATAGGAAGTGGTGGAATTAGAGATGGCTTGGATGCAGCAAAAGCAATAGCTTTAGGTTCAGATGTAGCAGGAATGGCCTTTCCTATTTTAAAAATCTTAAAATTAGAAGGTGAAAAAGGATTGGAAAACTACATAAAGAAAACAATATATCAACTAAAAACAGCTATATTTCTATCTGGAGGTACGAATGTTTATTCATTATGGAAATCACAAATAACAATATGGGGAAGGCTAAAAGATGAACTTTTAATTAGGGGAATAGAACCAAATGAATATTTGAATAAGAGATTACAGACATTACTATGGAGGAAGAAAAATCATGGTATATGAAACTTTAAACAAAGTTGGAGAAAAATATGCATTACTTATAGATTCATATATTTCTGACATATTAAGGGGGGAACCTGAAGATCTTTATAAAGCAGCTATGCATTTGATTAAGGCTGGCGGAAAAAGATTAAGACCTATGATAACACTTGCGTCATCAAGAGCCCTCGGTGGTGCATCTTCGGAAGCAAAAGCCGTTTATTATGCTGCAGCAGTAGAAATACTTCATAATTTTAGTTTAGTCCATGACGATATAATGGATAATGATGATTTCAGAAGGGGTATACCTACAGTACATAAAGTATACGGAGTTAATTTGGCTATTTTAGCTGGAGATCTAATGTTTTCTTATGCCTTCTTAACGCCTTATCTAGCTATTAAAGCAGGAGCTGATAATAACGAAATTACGAAGGCTGTTGAAGTTATAGGAGAGGGATCAAGAAAAATTGCAGAGGGTCAAGGATATGATATTATGTTTGAAAAAACATGGGATGTTGATGAGAAAGATTACTTGAAAATGATTTACCTAAAAACTGGCGCTTTAATAGAAGCTTCTTCAAAACTAGGTGGAATTGCTTCAAATTCAGATGATGAAATTGTAGAACTTCTAGGGGAATTCGGAAGATTTGTGGGACTTGCATTTCAAATAAGAGACGATATATTAGGGGTGTTTGGAGATCCAGCGAAAACAGGGAAACCAATATTTAATGATTTAAAAAGAGGTAAGAAAACGATTTTAGTATTGTATGCATCTAAAAGGAAAGAAGAATGGAAAAAATTCTTTATTAAACTTTTTTCAGGTAATCAATCTGATGAAAACATCAAAGAGGCTGTGGATATAATTAAAGAATCTGGGTCATTAAATTATGCAGAAGAGCTTGCTAAAAATTACTACAACAATGCTATAGATAAGCTAGATTCTATTGAGAAAAACGGGATAGTAAAAGATGAAGAATCTTTTAAATCTCTTAGAGAACTTGCTGAATTTTCAATAAATAGAGACAAATAGGGGAATAGAGTTGAGTGAAGACTTAGAAAGCATAGCCTGGAAATACACTTTATTAAATGCATTTGAGCATGGAGGAAAGGCTCAAACAAATAGCGTAATGTCTATGATATTAGGAGAGAGAAGCGATCTTAGACAAAAAGCTAAAGAAATTTATAAAATAGTGAACAATTTCGTTGAAAAAGTTAATGCAATGAGTTTGGAAGATCAAAAAAAGGAAATAGAAAGGCTTGGCATAAAAATAGAATCTAAAAAAGAAGGAAAAGAAGAAGGAAAAACTCTTCCCCCATTGCCAAACGCTGAGATTGGCAAAGTTGTAACTAGGTTTGCACCTAATCCAGACTTTGTTATACATATAGGAAATGCAAGGCCAGCAATATTAAGCTATGAATATTCAAAAATGTACAAAGGAAAAATGATCTTGAGATTTGAAGATACGGATCCCAGAACAAAAACTCCTATAAAAGAAGCTTATAATCTAATAAGAGAAGATTTAAAATGGCTCGGAGTAATACCTAATGAAGAATATATACAAAGTTTAAGAATGAACTTATTTTATGATACTGCCAAGGAAATTATAATGAATGGCTGTGCATATGTTGATAAAAGTGGTGATAAAGGCAAGAAATTATTATCTATGCAGATTGAGCCCCCTGATAGAAATACTTCGCCAGAAAGAAACTTAGATGAATTTGAAAAAATGATAAACAATTATTATAATGAAGGAGAGGCCGTACTAAGAATAAAAACTGATGTTAACCATCCTAACCCCAGTATTAGAGATTGGATTGCTTTTAGAATTATAGATACTTCATCTCATCCTCATCCAATTGTAGGAGATAAATACGTTACATGGCCTACATATAATTTTGCGGTAAGTGTTGATGATCATTTATTGGGTATAACTCATGTATTAAGAGGTAAGGAACATGAACTTAACACCATGAAGCAGGAATATATATATAAATGTCTAAAATGGAAGATGCCAGTTTATATTCACTTTGGCAGATTAAAGCTAGAAGGATTTATAATGAGCAAAAGCTATATCAGAAAAATTATGTCAGAAAATCCAAAAGAATTCTTGGGCTATGATGATCCAAGGTTTGGTACAATATCAGGATTAAAGAGAAGAGGTATTTTACCTGAATCAATAAGAGAAGTTATTTTAGAAGTTGGTATAAAAAGTGGAGATGCTAAATTAAGCTGGATTAATTTGGCATCAGTTAATAGAAAGAAATTAGATCCTATAGCAGATAGGCTTATGTTTGTGGAAAATCCAGCAAAGTTAAGTATTGAACAACCTACATGCTTTAACGCCGAATTGCCATTACATCCTGATACGCCTAACAGAAAAAGATCTATAAGCGTTTGTAATGGTGATGAGATACTTATAGACGAGAAAGATATAAACCTAAAGAAATTCAGACTTATGGAATTAGGTAATTATGAATACAAAGATGGGAAACTGAAGTTTATTAGCAAAGACATAAATTATGCAAGAAAGGAAAAACTTCAAATAATACAATGGGTTCCATATAAAGAATCTAAAGAAATTTTAATTAGAGAACCTTACGGACTTCAGTTTAAAGACCATAAAGGATTTGCAGAAAATTACATTAACAATTATAATAAAGGTGCTAGACTTCAATTTTTAAGATTTGGCTTCATAATAATAGATAATATTAATCCTTTAACAGGGTTTTTAACTCATAAATAATCTTTGCAATTAAAGCTTAAAACAATCTATATACTAGATATATTTTAGGAGGAAAAATTTGATAATTGTCTATGGGAATCAAGTAATATATCTTAATATCAATGCAATATTATACGTAATTAGCGGAATTATTGCTTTATCCATTAGCTACGTTTCATATAAATATAATAAAATTATTAAGGAAAATGTCTTAAATTATATCAGTTTGGGATTCGCATTATTAGGTTTGGGACTGATTATACAAGGTTCATTAATGATATTATTATCCTTTAATATAGCAAGGATATCCGAAGATTTAAGAGCAACATATATTTCTTCCTTAGTTTATTTGTTTTTACAATTAATAGCATATACTATAATTACTATAGGATACACTAAAGAAGCTTATTGGAGCAGTTCAGAATTATTTTTACTTACAATCATTTTAACGAAAAAGAGGGAGTACTTTTTATTAGGCGCATACATATTTGATGCTGTTCAAATAATATTAATATTTTTATTGGGACTTATAGTTTTTACAGGTTATTTAATTCATATAAGAAATAAAAATACCTTCTCATTACTTGTATTAATAGCCTTCTCATTAATGTTAATTTCTCATATAACTTACCTATTTTCATCTCTATCATTTTCAGTAAACTATTATTTTGTGGCAAACATAATACAGTTCTTTGGATTTCTTTTGCTATTAATATTTTTAATAAGGAGTGGTCATATTGGTAGAACAAAAGAAAAATAGATCAAGAGTAAAGATATATTTAGACATATTAGAAACTATAGAGAGAGAAGATAAGGCAAGATTAACTAGAATTATGTATAATGCAAATATACCCTACGATAGATTGTTAAAATATATCGATGAATTAAAACAAAAAGATATTATAAACGAAGTAAATGATGGAGATAACAGATACTATATCTTAACAGACAAAGGAAAAGAGTTTGTAAAAGAACTTAAAAAAATTGATTCCTTTTTAAGAGGATTTGGCTTGAGCTTATAGACAAACTGTCTATACACCTTGTACTTATCCGTTTATATTTATAATAATTTACAAAAATTTTGGGGAAAAAATTGAAAGGGCCAATAATAATATTTGGTGCCGACGGCTATATTGGATGGCCATTATCAATACATTTAGGGGTAAAATATGATATACCAATCATAATGGCCGATAATTTTTCAACAAGGACATTAGTTAAATCAGTAAAATCAGATTCGCTGACACCAATAAAGTCTATGTCTGAAAGAATAGCGGCATATAAGGAAACTTTTGGAAAAGATAACCTAATATTTGAACCTGTTGATGCAAGAGATCCTGAACAGGTCGATCAATTAATTTCAAAATATAAGCCTGAGGCAGTAGTACATCTTGCACAACAAAGGAGCGCTCCTTTTAGCATGATAGATCAAGAACACGTATTATATACTGAGATTAATAATGTGATTTCAAACATAAATATAATGTTTTCATTAATAAGGCATTCTCCAGGAGCTCATTTATTGAAAATGGGTTCTATGGGAGAATATGGAACCCCTAACATAGAAATTACAGAAGGGAATATAGAAATAGAACATAAAGGTAGAAAAACAAACGTTATATTTCCAAGGTTTGGGCAAAGTTTCTACCATTTAACAAAAATTTTCGATACATATAATTTACTTTTAACTAACAAACTTCATGGAATTAAAGCAACTGATGTTATGCAAGGAGTGGTATATGGAACAAAAGTAGATGAAATAGTCAACGAATCCCTAGAAACGAGGTTTGATTTTGATTCTAATTGGGGAACTGTAATAAATAAGTATGTAGTTCAAGCTGTGATTTTAAATGAATTACTAATTTATGGAAAAGGAAAACAGACGAGAGGTTTCTTATCATTATATGATAGTATAAATGCTTTAACCTTATTGTTAGAAAATCCACCTAAGGAGGGAGAGTATAGAGTAGTTAATCAATTAGATGAGATTTATAATACCTTAGAACTTGCAGATAAGGTATTAGAAATAGCAAACGAATTCGGGATAAAGCCAAAGGTTAAACGTATAGATAATCCTAGAGTTGAAGCAGAAGAACATTTCTATAGTGTAGAACATAAAATACTGCCATCGCTTGGATTTTCAAGAAAAAAAGATATAAAAGATGTAATTAGGGAAATATTTGAAACAGTTATACAATATAAAAATAGGGTCAAAGATCTAAAAGAGTTGATTTATCCGACAGTTAAATGGAGAGACTTGACATCGATAAGATCAAATTTATTCCCTATGCCAGAAGAATATATGAAAGTGTTAAGTAAAAATGAAATTATGAAATACTTTGGTCCTATTATTGAAGAAAGAATAGGTGAAAATTAATGAAAGTTATGATGGTTTCAGAAATCGATGGAAAAACAAAAAAACTAAGGAGAGGATCTTATTTAAGGTATAAATATCCTCCAAAAGGGATCGAATATACTGTATTTAGCGATGTCTTACCTCTATTTAAGAACTCTTCAAACTATGAATTTAATAAAGACAATGTAATCTCAACTCTATCTAGGTTAATACTAAAAGGATTCTCACAGCCAATTCCTAAGGATGAGAAAATAATACATTCGTTTTTTTGGAATTTTTATTTATATTCTAGACCATGGATACATGAAAATGATGAAAGCCCTAGCCAATTTTTAGACCAATATTATGGAGGAAAGGGGTTTACATATAATATAGCATTAGAGTTTTTAACTTATTATCTTAATTCTTCACCTTGCAGGGCTATTATAACGTGGTCCGATTGGGCTAGAAAAGGTTTTATAAAAGATGGTGTTGATTCATCAAAAGTCGTTTTGATACCTCCTCCTATGCAAATTAAAACGAATGAAAAAATAGAACACGATGGGGTAAACATATTATTCATAGGTAGAGATTTTATTAGAAAAGGAGGGGATATAGTGTTAAAAGTCTTTGTAAAATTATCAAAAGAGTTCGAAAATTTAAACTTGTTTTACGTTGGTTCAATACCAAATAATATAAAGAAATTTATCAGCAACTATAAGAATATTTATCATTTCAGTAACCCTGATGATAATGTTTTATATAAAAAGATCCTACCAGCATCTGATATTTCATTCTTACCGACTAGATATGATGCTTATGCGCTTACAATCTTAGAATCTATGTCATACGGAATACCTGTTGTTTCATCAAATATTAGTTCTATCGAAGAATCTGTAATTCATGGGTACAACGGGTTTGTTGGAAAAGACGAATATGACTACGAGAAATACTTATCATTATTAATATCAAATGAAAATATTAGAAAGTCATTTTCTGAAAACAGTGTTTCATTGGTTAAGGAAAGACATGACCCGAATACAGTTGGTATGGAACTTACGAAAGTTTACGAAAACGTATTGTCAGGGTTATAATTTTATGAAAAGAGTTCTAAACAATAGGATTCTGTTTATATCTACTTCTATTGTTAGATTTTCTTCAATTATAGCCCAATCAGTTTTGCCTTTATATGCTTATTCTCTCAATATAAACCCTTTGTACATCTCTATAATAATTGCAATATTGTGGATTTTTAATGGAATTGGTTCCCTAACAGTTAACATAATAAAAAATTTTAATAACTTTAGTTTTATCAGTTTTTTAATCGCTCTCTTAGGTTTTTTTCTAATAATTTTTTCAAAAAATTACCTGCTTTTGGGGATTTCCGTTAGCTTTATTGGATTAGGATTAGGATCAATATCAGTTTTTCTAGCGCCTTTGATGCACATTGATAATAAAGGATTTGAAGGTATAGGCCTATACTCTTTTGCTTTATCATTAGGTCTAATACTTGGAACTTTATTTTCATCTATTATACTCTCGTATCTTTCATTCAAATATATTTTTGTTTTTACAATTATTTTATTGATTATCCCAATAAGCATGACCTTGAGATATAAGTTTAATCATAATGAGCTAAAATTGGAATTAAAATTTGATTCTTTATTTTCAATTATGAAAAATAAAAAGTTCTCTAAATATTTTATTTTAAACTTTATTTACTCATTTACATTACCATTTATAATTTCATATTGGGGTATTTATGAAGAGAGTTCAATCAATTTAAAATCAAATATTGTTATGCTTTCTTTATTTTTATTGTTTCTAATCTCTTCTTTAATAAGGTTTAAATCGATAAGAACTAGTGAAAATAATTTAATTAAACAAGAAACACTAGCAATTTTAATCCTTCCAATATCTTTATTCCTTTTAAATATACATAATATATATATTAATATAATAGCAATACTCTTATTTGCAATTCCCCATTCTACTTTGTACCCAACTTTTCTCTACAATGCGTATAAGTCGTTAAACAGAGACAATATAATTACAGGTAATTTATTGTTTTCTGCATCATCTGGAATTGCGGAGTTTTTATCACCAATCTTTGCAGCTATTATAATAAACTTATTTACTATAAAAAATTTATTTTTATTCATACTACCAATATCCTTTTTAATGCTATTCTTTTATTTTAAATGATCGAAGATGATTGCAGTTGAGAAAGAGCAATATGCTAATTATAGGAATAATAGTAATCTGACCTCCTCCCCGCCCTAAAGGGCGGGTTCACTGGTCTAGAGGGTTACACCCCTTTATGGGTGCTACTCTGTTATGATCTACAATAAAAGATAGAGGCTTCTTAACTGTTGAAACGATTACGTTTACTGTCCTCTTCATTATGTTTAATGCGCCGTTTAGATCTGAATGCAATTTATGTCCTAACAGACAACTGACGAGCCCCCTTGGATACCTCTTAACTTCTAAATTATGATAAGCACAATACTTTGAGGTATTATACTCAACAACCTCAAATACCTTCATACCATATTTCTGGGCCTTCAGCTCTATGACATCCATTAACTTACGATAAGACCACATGTTTGCTGTAAATTTGTTGCCCTTTTCCTGAGAGATGTTAAATGGATAACCTAAGTAGATAGTTGAAACACCTATTCATGAAGTTGCCCCAATAAATGAGAAGCCATGTTCCTGTACAAGTGAAGAAATCTTCTGGTTAATTTCTTAAAAAGCCTCCTCTTCTCTCTTAACAATTCCTCATATGCTTCGTATTCACTTAAGTTTCTCGTCTTATCTGCTAAGGATTGTACTTGTGCTATCTCATTCATGTCTCATCAATCTTCAGTTAAAATACTAGCTGTTTTAATAAGCACATTTGCTCTAATGAGCGGATTGGGTAGGCCAATAATAGATTCGTATCAGATAAACTAGGTCGATATAAAACATATTTATATCAATTGGCTTAGTAATTGTTGGAAATATCTTTTTAATAATAAACCAAATTTTCGTGTCTGCACTAATAATAGGTCTATTTGGCGGCTCTCTAATACAGTTATACTTTTCTTTAGTTGGCGATCTATTTAGAATATATTACTCAAGTGCAAATAATGGTATCTTATATACTGGAAAAACAATTGCAGGCATATTTGGAGGAGTAGTTTTTTCTTTATTCTTAGAAAAGGGGATATTATTAAGTGGAATATACCTATTAATATCATCAATATTAGCGTTAATATTGCTATTAACTTTATCTCATTAAGTTAAAAATCTATCAACCTATAATTTTATTATATTTTAAAACCATTTTTATCCAGAAATGTATTTATTATTGCAAACCTTCCGTTAATATTATAAATTACCTATTCAATTTTTAGTCCTTCAAGCCTTAGTCCATCAAGGTTTAATATAAGCAAAACCTTCCTTCTCAAGATCTGCAATTTTAAATACTCCTGAAGGCGTAGTTTCGCAACCTTCTATTAAATCCTCTCTTTTTATATTTAAAGCTCTCATAGATTTTTCACATATCAAGAATTTAACTCCTTTTTCTTTCAGCTCTTTTATAAATCTTAGCTTATCTTTATTAATATTAGCTTTTAAAAATAATAACGGGGCCTTATAATTAGCAACTAGCACTATTTCGTATAAATTATTTTCTGACACAGACTCGTCAATGAGGTTTCTTATATTATTTAAAGAAAGGTTTAATATTTCATCATTATCATTATCAATATGAAAAACGACTTTAATCTTCTCAATCATTTAAATCACCTGAATTTAATGAGTAAAAATATTCTCTATTACCAATAATTTCTTCTATTCTTCTTCAACTAGTTTGTAGCTTATCATGGGATATGGTATTATTTCCTTTATGCTATAAACACCAGTTAAAAGCATAACAACCCTATCTATACCAATACCTACTCCTCCAGTAGGAGGCATACCATAACTTAAAGCTCTGACAAAGTCAAAATCATAAGGATGTGCCTCTTCATCCCCCCTCCTCATCATTTCCATTTCTTTTTTAAACAACTCATCTTGCAAAACAGGATCATTCAACTCTGAATAAGCATTAGCTAATTCCATACCAGCTGCATAAAGTTCAAACCTTTCTACTAGGCCAGATTTACTTCTGTGTGGTTTGCATAAAGGAGTAGTTTCAATTGGATAATCAAGGATAAATGTTGGGTCCACTATATTATCAGCAACGAGCTTATCAAATAGTTTTTCTATCATAAAACCTCTTATATATAGATTACCTCTTGGTTTTTGGTTAATTTCATCTAACATTCTTTTTAATTCATCATCACTAACCGTTTCTATATTTTTTCCAATAGCATTCGATAACGCATCATACATTGTTATCTTATTAAATGGTTTCTCCAGGTCTATTTCATGTTCTTTTCCATTCATAACTTTCCTAATCTTGGGTTCTTTTAAAACTTTTTTAGCAACTTCTTTTATTAAATTTTCTGTCAAATTCATTATATCTTTATAATCTGCATAAGCCCAATAGAGTTCTAATAACGTATATTCTGGGTTATGAGTAACATCGATATCTTCATTTCTAAAGACCTTTCCTATTTCAAATACTTTATTAAATCCCCCCACTATATACCTTTTTAAATATAGCTCTAGTGAAATTCTTAAATACCAATCTTCATTTAATGCATTAACATGAGTTTTAAACGGTTTTGCTAGAGCTCCTCCATATACAGGCTGTAAAATAGGAGTTTCTACCTCCATAAAACCTTGATTATACAGATATGTTCTTATTTGCTGAATTACATTAAACCTAGTTATCATAAGATCTCTTGAATTTGAATTATATAAAAAATCAACGTATCTATGAGCGTATCTGAATTCAGGTGATAATTTTGACCAATCAGGAGGTTCAATTAGCGCCTTGGATAACAAAGCATAATCATTAATTCTTAAAGTTAGTTCTCCTTTCATAGTATAAAATAATTCCCCCTTAACTCCTATTATATCTCCTCTCCCAACCATATGAATAAATTCATTATATCTATCTTCTCCCAATTCATTAACTCTAGCATACAATTGCAGCCTTTCTCCTTCATCAAATATATCTATGAATGCAGCCTTACCATGCCTCCTAATGTTACCTATTCTGCCTACTGTAGATATATCATGCATAAAGGGCTCATGACTTTTTTTATTAAGTTTATCTGCTTCATTTTTAATCTGCTTAATAGTGTGGGAGAAATTAAATTTTGGGGGATATGGATTTATACCTTTAGATCTTAGTTCCTCTAGAATCTTTAATCTTTCTTCATCCCATTTCATAAATTTACACCTATATTTTCGTAGGTATTTAATTTTATAAACTTTAGTTTTAAATTTATAATGGATCAAACAAAATGGGTGGGAAATTGAAGATTTTATTGATAAGCGATATCCATGGAAATATAGAATCTTTAAAAGAAATAATAAATAATGAAAACTTTGATCATGTTTATTTTATTGGAGATGCAGTTGATTATGGTCCAAGGCCAGCTGAAGTTATTGATAAGCTAAAAGAAATAGGAGCAGATTCGGTATTAGGCAACCATGATAATGCAGTATTATATAATATTGATTGTATGTGTGGAGAGGATACTCATTGGATAAGCGTTTATTTTAGAGAAAATTTTACCAAAAAGCTTTTAAGCAAAAAACATATAGATGTTTTACAAAATTTTAAAACTAATATAAGCACAGAAATAGAAGGATTTGGAAAAACGTTAATAACTCATGGATCTCCATCTAGCCCACTTTATGGTTATCTTTATCCTTGGTTAGAAGATGAAAAAATAATAAGCATGCTAAAAAGAACACTGAGACTTAATGAAACAAAAAGTACCAAATTAGAATACAACCTATACATAGTAGGACATACTCATTTTCAATTCATGAAAAAAATTAATAATAGTCTATTAATAAATCCTGGTAGCGCAGGAGAGCCTAGAGACGGAGACAATAGAGCTGCATACGCATTAATTAATACTGAAAATGGTAGCGTTGAACTAAAAAGAATTAAATATGATATAAATAAGGTTATTAAAGACTTAGAGGATTTAATGATTCCAGAGCCTTATATGTCACATTTGAAATATATGTTTGTTAATGGTAAGATCTTAAAAAGAAACGGCTAAAAATTTTTAACCACTGCTTAGTGATAAAAATATAGGATGCAAATGAAGGCTGTTTATTTTAATTCTCATGGAAATCCAGAAGTGTTAAAATATGGAGATGTAGAAGAACCTAAACTAAATAAAGGGGATGCAATAATAGAAATTAAATATTCATCAATAAATAGGTTAGATTAGCTCATAAGAAGGGGATATCCAGGCATTAATATGCCA
>Ga0081474_146109_pt1 | contig 14941 bp, 12 predicted proteins | sample OneHunmetagenome_2_FD_70978 | JGI IMG/M metagenome (GOLD analysis project Ga0081474, IMG submission 70978) | Ferrous microbial mat communities from One Hundred Spring Plain, Yellowstone National Park, USA v2 (version 2) | ecosystem: Environmental > Aquatic > Non-marine Saline and Alkaline >... | reverse complement strand
TAGTGGTAAAACTTAAATGCCCTAGGTGTGGGTATGTATGGGACTACAAAGGTAAAAAGCAATATTATGCAAAGGGAATGATAGTCCACTTCTGTAAGGAAGGATGAATAGTCCTCAAAGGTTTTTATTTGCTGCAAAATAATCATACATAGACCTTGGCTGTAAGAACTGGTTGCAACCTTGGGACTAAGGAGACTTAATGTAGAAAGTAAATCTCCGTAAACTCTCTTCCACACTACAAAACTGTTTATAGGACTTCTGCTTTAAGGGAGATAATGCCTCTCTAAAAAACAGGAAAACTTCATCACGAGGTGAAAATGCCTGCCATAAGCGCAGGGTGGTTCACTATGGTAGGAAAACCTCATTTTTTAGCAACATTTTAAACCTAAATTTTACAATAGTTTTTAAAAGTCTTTGGCCTTAAAGTTCTAAATATTCTACCTTGTTGATTAATTTTGCAGTAACTCATGCTATTAGCAACATTACAGCAGATATTATGGTAGTTATTATAGGTATTGCAATAAAAACTTCTTTTCCTAAAGTATAAGCTATCCCTACTAATAAAGAACCAGTCAATGTACCTAATTCCCTAAGCGTGTAATAAATGTGAGATCCGTAACCGCTTGAACCTTCTGAAAATATATTATACAAAGCTATGTCGATCATGCTAAACAAAACAGAAGATATAGCTATATATGCTATTAAATTTAAAGTATTGTTTATAAAAGATAATACTGAAACAAGCCAAATACCTCTAGAAATTATTAAAGAAATGGCTACCTTTTTATTGCCCGTATTTGAAAACATGGAAAATAGAATTAAAGAGAAACTTATTATTAGAGCTGTTATTCCATAAGAAAGCCAGAGTAAACCTAAGCTTATATATGATTTTATAAGAAGAGGAAGTATTGTAAAAATATAGTCTCCAGTAAAGGTGGCAAAAAACATAGATAATGAAATCATTTTTGTTGAGACAGCTTTATATGATATGTATCCTTGTTTTACAGCATTAGGTAAAGAACTTATGCTGTCGTATGCTAAATATGAAAGTATTTTTATATGATTAGCTATAGAGTTAAAGTCTTGAGAAAATGAATGTAAAACCCTTTCCATTCTAAGGTTTACCTTAGGTAATGATAAGAAAGTAAGAAATCCAATCGCAACTGAAAAATATATAAAATAATCTAAGGGGATAATATTACCTATAAAATAAAATGATAAAAGACCAAAACCCCTAATCAAATAATAGGAAAACTTTTGAAGCTCTATATAATATTTCCACCTATCACTGCTCTTCATTTCAAAAATTGTTGTAGAAACAGCTAAATTAGACGACGCAACGCCTAATGCATGAAACATATAAGCAATAGCTAAGAATGTAAGGCTATGAAAAGAGAAGAGAACTCCTGTTACCATAATTGAAAGAAATGAAATTACAATCAAAAATTTGTTGTTACCCCTATCAGATATCTTACCCAAAAATAAATTTGACGCAATAAATACAGCACTCCACATAGCACTAATTAATCCGTATTGAAAAGGGGTTACGCTTGTTTTATAGCCAATATATGAATATATTCCTATGTCTAATGACGATAACAAAGCCATGAACAGCATCGCTATTGCGAACCACATTATTTTTCCCTTAATATGCTAACATGCTCAAAAATAAATAAGGGGAGAAACCCCAGATGCTTACCTCATTTTTTCTACACTTTCATTTTAATCATTTTATATTCAATAATGATTAGGTTTGGGTACTAATACTAAACAACTATACTATCATATTAGGTTATGATACTTCTTTGAGTCTAAAGGCACAGGACTCATATTTCCGGTTATTTTCTTCATATAGAGAGGTAACATCTTAGCAGTTTTTTACTTTATTCCAACAGTTAAAATAAATATAATAAGATTTCTATTATTAAAAAGAATTCGGCCTAATAAAACATCAAAACTGTTTTATGCCGCGGCCGGGATTTGAACCCGGGTCACGGGCTCGAGAGGCCCGCATACTGGACCGGACTATACTACCGCGGCTCCAAAGTCATATATAAAATAAGGTTTTATAAAGTTGTGCCCAAAAATACATGAATTTTTCTTCATAATTATAGCGCTCTTTTATCAGCTCCAGTATTTTTTATAAGATATGTATTCTTCTTTTGCTTTAAGCAAGGCCTTATAGAACTCCTTATCCCCTCCTTTCATATAAGCCTCTATGACCTTTTTAGTTGCTCTAGGACCTACGCCCTGAGTCATTAAGGCTTCAATGACATATCTCCCTAAATTTTGCGATGCATAGTTTATATAAAGGGTCCCCCTATCTTTAATTTCATCTATAATCTTCTTTTGATCTTTGCTTAGTTTCTTTAGTTCCCCTCTTTTCCACTGCCTGAAAATATTTATTGCATTTTTCCCCCAATCGGTGTTGGGCATAGGAGCTACCATCATGCTTTTACATTTAGGACACCTAATAACATTACCTAAATCTTTTACCTTGTTTTCCCAAGTTTCACCACAGGCAATACAAACAAATGCTACCTCCCTGTTTAAGGCATTTTTCCTAAGTCCTTGAATAATATAATCAATAGCAAGGGATTTTAGATTCGTAGCTAAATCCTTTCTTAAATATGGATTTGAAAGAACTTCCTTAGTTAATGGGCTCGGCTCTCTAAGCTTTACAACGTTTACATCCTTAAACTCTTCTTTAAATTTGATTAAAGAATCTATATCAAACTTATCATAAATTATTTCCCTAATAGTTTCTTCATCTACAATAGTGTTTCTATAAGCATCAATCATCTTTTTACCCAGCTCTAGAGGTATTTTTATATCAACATCAACAACGCCTAGCCTTTTAGCTACTTGCAAAAACCTTGATATATAAACTATTGAGTTTTTAACAGCATCTTGAGACAAAACCATAATTTCCGGTGCATCCGTTTTTTTAAGCTCATATAAGGCTTCTTTCACTAAATTAGCTGAGACTCCTGTAGGAGAAGTAAAGATAATTGCATATGGTATGTAATCTATTTGAACCTTGATGTATTTTTCAATAATCTTAGATAAAATCAATGCCAATAAAAAATTACCTTTACTACCCAAGCATGTATATAAAATAGAGCTCCCATTTACTTCCTCGACAATTAAATTTTGGGGAGTCAAATCTATATTCCAAACACTTTTTGTATTTTTTAATACATTAATTAACCTAGAAATAGATTCTTCTGGTACTTTCCTCTTTTTTAATAAGGATTTTACTTCTTCCTCATCTATCATTCCCAGGCTAATCAAAGAGCAGACTTCCCTTGAAACGCTATAGGAAACCGGTATTAATTCCCCTTCCCATATCGGTATCGCACCTTCATTTATTGCAATAGGCTTTGCTTCCACTTTTTCTTCTTCGTAATCTATTGTAACTGCTTCCCATACCTTACCTGCTAAAGTAAACCTAAAGTTTTCTTTTCCTTCCTCCAAAACTGCAGTTTCCACAAACCTTTCACTTATTTCTCCAACCTTAGAATTTGATGAAATGTCATATACTGTAAAGCTTACTTCATCAGGTATCATTGAAACACCATATAAATATTTCCTTGTTCTCCTGGATTGGTAAATTGCCCCTGTTTCCTCGTCGAACTTAATTATTCTAACATTATTTAAATGGTCTAAAACCCTTTTCATTTCTTCATACGATATTTTCGAAAAAGGATATGCCCTTTTTACTATGCTTAAAGACTTGTCTATGTTATCAGAATTCCCTTCTACAAGCATTGCTACTAACTGATGCGCTAAGGCATCCATAGAATTTTTTGGCAAAGTTAAATCCTCAAGCTCTCCTTTTTCAGACCTTAGAGAAATGACTCCAGATTCAAGTATTTCGAATAAATTATCCATAGTAATTATAATTCCTCTGCTTACGTCCCCTATCATATGACCAGATCTACCAGTTCTTTGGAGCATAACAATTACTTGCCTGGGAGACATAAATTGCAAAACAGTGTCTATTTTACCTATATCTATCCCTAACTCCATTGATGCAGTAGAAACTAATGCCTTTACTCCGCCTTCCCTAAACATCTTTTCAGCTCTTTCCCTAACATCCCTAGAAAGGCTTCCGTGATGAACTGCAACATTTCCTAAGATTTTTGATAACTCCGTTGAAAGCTTTTCCGCAACAGACCTTGTATTAGTAAAAACTAAGACAGATCCTTTATTATTATTTATTATTTCTGCCATGCTTTTAACTATGTTATCCCATTGATCTTCATTACCGTTAACTCTTATTGATATTTCATATTTCTTTGTAGAATAATCCTCAACAATTTCTACTTTTCTGTTGTAAGCCAATAAATTTGCAGCCTCTTTTTTTGACTTTTCAGATAGAGTTGCAGATAGGCCTATCCTCTGTATTCTATTTTTAGATATTTCATCAAGTCTTTCCAAAATTAATGACAGCTCAACTCCCCTTTTATTATCTAATAACTCTTGAAGTTCATCAACAATTACATAAGAAACTTTTTCCCACATACTCCTTTTATTTTTTATAGTTAAAAGCAAGTTTAAACTCTCGGGAGTAGTTACCATAAAATCTGGAGGATTTTCCAAAAACCTTTTTCTTTGAGACTGCGTAGTATCCCCATGCCTTAAAAATACCGTTAAACCAACTCCTGAAACTATTTTTTCTATTCTATATGATATGTCCCTATTTAAAGCCCTTAAAGGGGAAATATATATTGCCTTTATTCCTTCTTCCCTTTTCTTGTTTAAAACAGAAGAAACTACAGGTAGAAATGCTGCCTCAGTCTTCCCGGAACCGGTTGGAGATATTATTAATGCATGGTTACCTCTCAAAATAACTGGTATAGCCTTTTCTTGTATTGGCAAAAGCTTTTTATAACCCAAGCTGCTTATAACGTCTTTAAGCATTGGGTTCAGCAGCTCTATCGACATTATTTATTCTAACCTCTAAATCCAACTTGTTTCCAACAATTATATTACCCTAAAAAATAATTAATTTTTACAAAAGTTTCCTCAAAAAAGAGAATCAAAAAATTAATTAGATTACATACCCATGCCGCCAGGCATTCCGGAAGGCATTCCGGAAGGCCCTTCTCCTCCTTGACCTGGTTTGGATCCTGAGTTGGGTGCTCAAGCGGCAATTAACTCGTCTATTTTCATTAAAGATATCGCAGCCTCCGACGCGCTCTTTATTACCTGCTTCTTAACAAGTATTGGCTCATATATATTATATTTGGTTACATCATCAACGACCTTTCCATCTACTGCATTTAAACCAGCTAACCTTAGACCCTTATCGTGATGAGACCTTAGCTCCATTAGTGCATCTAATGGATCCATACCGCTGCTTTCAGCAAGCACTGTGGGTATGACTTCCAATGCATCTGCAAATGCCTCAATAGCTAGCTGCTCTTTACCTCCAATAGTCCTTGCATAGCTCCTTACAGCCATTGCTATTTCTGTCTCAGTAGCACCTCCTCCCCCAACTATCTTCGGTTCCCTCAATATGTTCCTAAGGGAATGCAATGCATCATTTAAGTTCCTCTCTGCCTCGTCTAATAGCATATCGTTAGCTCCTCTTAATAATATTGTGACGCTCTTTGGATTCTTGGCGCCTTCTATGAATATCATTTTATCGTTTCCTACTTTCCTCTCTTCAACTAATGCAGCATAACCTAAGCTCTCTGGTTTCAGATCTTTAATGCTCGTTACAATTTTTGCTCCAGTTGCTTTAGCTATCTTTTCTATATCGCTCCTCTTTACTCTTCTAGCTGCTAGTATACCTTTCTTTGCTAAGAAGTGTTGAGCAACATCGTCAATACCTTTTTGTGTTATAACAACGTTAGCTCCAGTCGCAGCTATTTGATCTACCATTTCTCTTAATATCTTTGTTTCTTCTTCTAAGAAATTATCAAGCTGATCAACATCTGTTACCCTTATCTTGGTTGATATATCAGGTTTTTGTATCTCTAAAGCCGCATCTAATACTGCTATTTTAGCATCTTCTATTCTCTTTGGCATGCCAGGATGTACAACTTCTTTATCTATAACAATTCCTTTAATGAGAGAAGTATCCATTAAGCTCTCTCCTTTCTTTTTCTCTACTTTAACGTTATCTAAATCAACATAATATGATCCGTCTTCCCTCTTTTCTGCAACAGTCCTAATTGCGTCTACAACTATGTTTATTATCTTTTCTTTTTCGGGCCCTTGACCAGTATATTTGCTAGATATTGTTGTATCAACTATTTTCCTAAGTGTGCTCTCATCTTCGACGTCAATGTTTTTCCCAATAGAGTTTAAAACCTCTAATGCCTTGTTCATAGCCTTTGTATAACCATCTATAATTATTGATGGGTGTATGTTATCATCTAAGAGCTTTTCTGCCTTCTCTAATAAGCTGCCTGCTAAAACAACTACGCTAGTAGTTCCATCACCTACTTCACTGTCCTGAGCCTTTGCTATCTCAACCAATAGCTTAGCTGCAGGGTGCTGTATTTCCATTTCTTTTACTATTGTAGCGCCATCGTTTGTAATAGTTATGTCTCCAAAAGAATCAATTAACATCTTATCGAGTCCGCGAGGACCTAAACTTGTTTTTAATAGTTCCGATAAAACCTTTGCTGCTAATATGTTGTTTTTCAAAGCCTCCCTACCATAAGATCTTTGGGTACCTTCTTTAAGTATCAATACAGGTATATTGCTTCCTGAACCACTTGCCATATCTATCACCTATTCCCTAACTAATTTTAGCTCCAGTAGAGTATTCGTGAGATCGCTTCTATATAAGCTTTTCTCTAGTATCTCTCATGCATTACCTTCTTGCAATGATTGTACAGATGCTTTCCTCAATGCCTCCTCTAGATTCCTAACAGTTACTTCAGGCTTAACCTTAGCCACAGCTATATTTCCATGACCTCCTACATCTTCCGTTATACCCATAACAAACAAGTTTTTCATTATCTTTAGCGCTTCCCCCTTACCGCTTCTTATTATTAAGAGCCTAACATTATCCTCCTTTTTCTCAGCTAATAAAGCTGTTGTTACCTTCAATATCTTAAAAATAGCTGAAGTTAAAGCAGATGCACCGCTCTTATTCCATTTATCTCTAGCATCTATAAACTTTATATAACCTAAATTTTTTGCCGACATAGCAAGTTCCATCGCCTTTTCTTTAATTTCTTTATCGCTTTCCTTCGAGACCTCAAACCCTAACTCTATAACGTTTTTAAAATCATCTTCGCTGTTCTGCTTTAATAAAGACTGCTCAAAAGGTAAAGGGTTTGAAGCCCATTCAACATATTTTTCCCATATACCCTTATCTTTACTTTGATTTAATGCCTTCGATATAGATGCCGCAAGCTTTACTATGCCTTCTGGTACCTGCTGTTTATTTCTAAGCCATCCTCCCCCTTCTAATGTACCTATTGCATCTACCAAATTTGATAGCCTCGGTGTAAGCTTAACATTAAGCCCGTCTAAAAACCTCCTGACCAATATAGCAGTGGGGCTTTTCCCCAATATAGCTAAAGCATTGTATTTTGTCTCTATATTGTTCATATTTTCAAGCGTTACAGGATGATGGTCAAAATAATATATCTTTGGCCTACACCCTCTAGAATATAAATCGTCTAAAGCTTTACTTACTTCCTGTGAGAATGGTATATCCAATATAATTAAAATATCCCAACACTTTTCCTTAAATGCATGCTCTAATTCCCTAGGCCCCGATGGTATTAGCTCTACTTTTCTTTTACCTTTAACTGGAAAGACGCCTAGCTTTTCTTGAGAATAAACTATAGCCGCAGCAGCTATTACTCCGTCTGCATCCCAATCTGCTATTACTGCTATTTTTTCGTTTCCATCCATTACTTCCACAACCTTTTTTTGAATTTATAATTTTTTAATTAATACTACCGGTATAATAGTTGAGGCAAGCAATATATATAAAGATAACTTCAGATTTATAGACATGGCTAATGAGAATATAGGGGAAATCCATACACCTATAACCATGTTTATCAGATTTATTACTGATAAAGACAATGATTCGTTAATAGAATTTAATTCATCGATTGCCAATGCATAATAAATGCTACTCGTAATGTTAACAAGAATACCATTTAAAAGGGAGGCAAAGGCCATAAAATATACCCCTATTATACCATATAGAGGGTAAGTAAGCCCTGTTAAAGTAGCCATCAATAAAATTAAATTAAACTTATTTCTCTTCTCAAATAATGAAGTTAAAGAACCCCCTATTATATTCCCTAGGAAATACAAGGAAACTAAAGGACTTACTTTATATGAACTAATCTTATATAGCTCTGATGCAAAAGAAGGGATCAATGTGCCAACAGCATAGCTGCTCCCCCAAATCCCTGATGTAGCTATACCTAAAATAATTAGCTTTTTATCAAAAACTATTTTGCTTTTTGAAGATAGCTTAACGTCTTTAACAAAAAACAAGTTTTCTAAAAAAGCCAATAACCCTATTAGTCCTCCTATAAATGTTGCTTCCCTCCAACCCAATAACGAATCCAATACTCCCCAAGATAGCCCTATTAGTCCTCCTATGCTGAATGCAGCGTTATACAAACCAATTAAGGTTGCTGATTTTTCTTTATTTGAAGAAACTAGGACTGCCGCTGCGGGAGAAAAATATAACCCCGCCCCTAGACCTGCTAAAATTCTCAACAATATTGCGTAGATAAACTTGTTTGTAAAGGGAACCAAAATATCAGATAAAGACAATAAGAATAGACCAATTAAAAATGTCTTCTTTGGAGAAATTTTAGATGAGAAATATGCAGCCGGTATTTGAGTTATGGCAGCTCCTATTATGAATGCAAATGGTAGAAAACCTATCAAACCCTTGCTCACATTTTCTGCTTCACTTATAGCTAATGTTGCAGGCGCCAATATATACCATTGAGCCGCATAAATGGTTCTTGAAAAATATATTGATAATTCTTGTTTCAAAAAATCACCTTCTTTTTAAATATTTTATTATTTGATATATTATTTCAGCAAAAACTATGATCTGGACGAAATCTATATCTATCGAGACGTGACCACTACCCCTCTCTATTATTAGAAAAGGTAAGATTAAGGGATGAGAAAATAAAGTCAATATAGATCCGATATCTCCGCCTATCATTAATCCTAAGAAAATAAACCTAGAATTAGCATATATTAACCCCGATATAATATAAAGGAGGAAGCCTATTGTTATTGTTAGCCCTATTACCATAGGTATACCTGATATTCCTAATATCAGCCCCGTAACTAGACCCAACGCAGCTAATATTATTAGCATCAACCTTAATTCTCTTTGCAATTTTAGCTCCAATGGTTTCAGAATAAAATGAAAAATAAAAATTTATATAATGTCTTGCAATTCACTTTTATAAATTCTTTATCCAATAACTTTTGCATTTAAAGATTAAAATAATGTTAAACTATAAGTTCTTCATTATCTGGAAAGTTAGTTAACAATTCATACCCATTTTTTGTTATTAAAACAGTATCGCTGTGCCTAAAACCTCCATAATTATTATATATACCAGGCTCTATACTTACTACCATACCAGGCTTTAACTCTAAATTATAACCCACATCTAAAAATGGAGGCTCGTGGATTTCTAATCCTAAGCCGTGTCCCGTATGATGTCTTAGGAATTCATCTATTTTTAACTCTTTAGCCTTTTCCATAACAGCTTTATCTACTGCAGAGGCACTTAAATAAGGCCTTAGCATATTAAAAGCTTCTTTTCTTAACTCAAGCATTTTATTGAAATAATTTAAAATTTTATCATTTGGTTTTCCAAATATTAATGTTCTTTCAAGTTCTGAATAATAGCCTCCTATTTCTGGACCAGCACCTATTCCCAAAACATCGCCTTTTCTGATAGGTCTTTCACTTACCAATGCGTGAGGATATGAAGAAAATTCTCCTACTTGCCCTCTAAATCCAACTACTAATCCAACGGGTTCTCTTAAAGGTAAATAAGGGGAAAAATTCTTATTCATTTCGTGAAGTACTTTTATGCTCGCTTGAATAGATATTTCCCAGTCCCATTTATTTTCCTCTATTAAATCCATAGCAACCTTTATCGATCTTGCAGCCCATTTTCCACTTTCTTTTATTAATTCTATTTCTTCATTTGATTTAATTAACCTCATTTCATTTATTATTTCTCCTACATTACCTACATTAATCCCTTCTTTTTGTAATAAATCAGAAAGCTTTGGCCCGCTATATCCAAATATTGAATTAGCTCCCATAAAATTATCTGTTGCAATGCTTTTTATTTTAGAATTCTTAATTATATTAACTACTTTATTTAATGGATGAACTTCTCCAGGATAATCAAAATAGTAATAAATTTCACTAATTATATTGCCTGCTATTGAATTTCTATATTCCAAATGATTTCTTTCTACAGAAGGCGAAAAAGCTATTGGGGATCCATCAACTGGAATTATAAGGGCAAATGGTCTTTCTGTTGATAATATTGAAATATTTGTTAAATAAAAAATGTTTGTTGGGTTTGTTAAGTATATTGCATCGTAATTACTTTCCTTTATCTTATCCAATACAGAATTTATCCTTTTTATTAGCTCTCCCCTACTTATCTTAAGAATTTTTACCACCATGCAAAATAAATTTGCTTAAGCATTTATATTTTTTGCTTCAATTAAATAATGGTATTTGCCTATCTCTCCAAGATATTTTAATGAGAAGCCGTTGCTGTTCAAAATTACAGAAAGATCTTCAAAAGAAATCCTCATAAAAATTGGCGGTCCCGGAGGACCTCTCATTTTCTTGAATTCCAAAATTATTAGTTTACCTTCTTTTTTCAATATTCTCTTTATCTCGTTTAATAAAATTGATTCTTTTCCATCATAAACTATATCATGAAAGACGTTTGCCATAAATGCTATATCTATAGAATTATTATTAAGAGGTATTTTCTTTGAGATGTCTGCATAAACAATTTCAATGTTATTCAATTTTTCTCTATCGGCGTAGTATTTCACTGTGGCTAAAGACTCTTTTGATATGTCAATTGCATAAACCTTTCCGTTTTCTCCTACTACTCTTGCTAGAGGTATAGTAAACCTACCTGGACCTGATCCAAGATCAGCTATGTAAGATCCTTTAACTATGTTTATTTTATTTATAACTTCCATTACCATATCATCATCAAATATGTTATGTTTTCTCCAAAACCCTTCCCAAACATTCATTTTGATCATCTATAAATAATTTATATATAGAAAATAAAAACTTTTGTTAATATTTTTATTTAGACCTTCTTAGCAATAAAACTGCGACAGCTATTATAATAACAATAATAATAGCTACATATAACATAAGATTTGATGCATGAGATGAAGTTGTTGGCAAAGGTGTTGATGATAAAGTTGTACTATTGCTAGCAGTAACAGTATTGGTAATTGATGTTGTAGTAATAGGGGAAGTAACATTTTGAATTGAATATTCAATTTCAATGTTTCCTGGAGATAAACTTATTGTATTTCCATTGATACTCTGAATTGTTGCATTTGTATAAATTATAACTGAATTTTTAGGCAAAATTAAGTCTGTATAAGAAGGTAAATCTATATCTAAGAAAAATGCTTCTCCTCTTTGGCTTACTGCATTAAAAGAAATAAATGTTATGTTTACTGCAGTATTATTTTCTACCAAAACGGTAATGTTATTTTTATTAAGCGTGGCAGGCAAGCTTAAATTGTTGCTAAAAGCAGCGTATGCAGATACGTTCCCAGGTATACTTACATTTATAATAGTTGGAGCGTTTGTTACATTTATTATAAAGTACCCGCTTAAATCTCCATATTCATCAACATAAATTTTACTGTATTGATATTGCTTATAAGCATGCCCTATTAAGGGAATTAAAAAAATAATGAAGAGGGAGAAAATTATTATTGTCTTTTTATTATTCACTATTAACACCTTTATGAATTTGTTATATTTGTTGAATTGCCTAAAACCGTTATTTGGGTTGCGTTTACCTCATATATAGCATTGTATTTACCTGATATAATGCCGTTTATTTTTACTATTTCATTAGGATATATGGTACCGTTTATTTGTGTAGACTTTGATACGTTTATTATCATTAATTGCCACATATGTTCAGTTACGGGCATAAACCTCATATGATTTCCTATTGATATTATGTGACCCACTATTAAGTAACTATTTGATGATAGGTTCCAAATGACAAAACCTTCTATTTCAACGCTTTTACCTATTATCATAGTATTATTTATTAATTTAAGCACAAAATAGTCTATATTTAATATCCTGTTTGAGATAGGTATGAGCATGTTTGCCATACCTGTTGTATTAGATAAGTATTGTTGAGCTAACAAATCGTTTTCAACAGATTCATTTATAAGTTTCAAAGCCCCGGTATCATTACCTATGTACCATTCTTTAATTGAGAACTTAGTCTCGTTTATTGATTCCTCCATTAGGCTTATTGCGTTATTTATGTTTTGATTTGTTGTTTTGGAAGATACCATATTTAGAGATCTGTTTATTACTTCTAAGTTAATTAAAATACCCCACAGTTCTTTATTTCTGCCTGATAAATTAAAAACAAATGAAATCTTTTGACCTGATACAAAATTATCTAAATTGTTTAAAGCAATCAATATGTTGGCATATGTAGCAACACTTATGTTAGTTGAATTGCTTTCTATTTCTTTTTCAACAAGGCTCAAAACTGGCGTTACGTTAATATTATAATTGAATTCCGATGTAACGTTTCCCATCTCTGCCTTGAACATTTGGTTCATATTATTAATTTCATTTTTAATTTTGTTCTTTATCAATTGTGCAACTCTTTGTTTAGCAACTTCTGAAATCTTTACTGATGCCTGCATAAGCTCTTTCTTTATCTCTGAAAGAGTCTTAGCTGCCTGGCTTACGTTTCCTTGATTTAAATATATTAGAGATTGATTTATTTGAGATAATATCATTTCTTTATAAGTTTGGTTAAATAAATTGCTTCCATTAACAAACTTTTCTATTAATTTTAATTGCGTTTTAATCCCTTCAGCCTGCGGTATGGGCGTTGCTGATTTACTTTCCATTTCTTTAGCCAATACCTTCATGGCCAAATGTAAATCTATTTGTGCTTGTGTATAATTACCTTCATTATATGATGACAATGCTAATTGATAATATTTTTCAGCCAAAGAAACATTTATACCATTGTTTTTAGCAAAGTTTATTGCTCTCTCGGTTATATTTAATAGTATTAATGTTGAATTTTGGTTCTGATTATTTGAATTTGTTGAAGGCTGAGCATTTACAAAAGGAAAGACTATAGCCCCTATTACCATTAAAGACAATAGCAATGAGGCGATTTTTATAAATCCTTTCATTTTTTCTCACCAACTTTAGATTTGCTGTTTAAGCTATATTAGGGAACCCCTGGGAAGCATAGGGAAAGCATAGGGAATAAAATTGTTTAACAAAAGTTTTTAAATTCAAATTTTAAAATTATAAACGGTGAAAAAATGAACAGAAAGAGATCTATATCTGAAATAGTTGCCGTAGTTATGCTAATAATAGTAGCTATTTCTGCTTCCATATTGCTATACGTTTGGCTAAATGGATTAGTAGGATCAGTTCATTATAACGATCCCTCATTATATGTAAAAATTGAAATAACTTCTGCCAACATAACCCATAAAAATAACTATATAGTTTATGCATATGTGCAAAATTTAGGATCTGCTACATCTATAAGCAGCGTTGCTGTTTTATACTACAACAATTCATTAATATTCTTTAATAACACACCTTCTGGGAATTTAAATATACCTCCTAAAAGCATCGGACTTATTTATGCATCAAACAATACTAAAGTTAACGTTAGCCCTGGCACACCTGTAATTATAGAAGTTATAACTAGTAATGGAGTTGAAGCAACTTATCAAACAAACTGGCCATAATCCTTTCTGAATAACATGAAGGGTTACTTAAGGGGTTCAGGCTTTATAGTTTACAGTTTCATTTCCATAGCTTAAAGGATTTCTGTAAATTTAAGCTAAAAATCTTGAATATGCATAGAGTAAAAGCGCTGCTTCAGCAACACTACCAATCCTACCTTTTACTCCTTTTATATAATATGGCTCTCCAAGAGAAATTTCTATAGGAGAAAATGATGAGTCTGATCCATTAAAAACCAGCATCAAATCATTGTTAACCGGGGGGTTAACAATGTCTATCTCATCTTTAGAATTTTCCTTATCTATTAATATGACTTTTTTAGGGTTATAGAGATCAATTACGTCTTTTAAATCGGGTAAAACAACGACACCCTTACCTTCTTTCAGAGATATTTTAAATACTTCAGCAACACCATTTTGAGCAGCACCTCCATAGGCTTTTGTTATAATTATGTTTTTGTAACCAAAACCGAAGCTAAGCCTAGCCATATCTATCAGTTTTTGCACACTGCTAATATTATGAATTACTGGAATTATTTTAGCTTCCATTTCTTCTCCCAATTATAAAAAATCGTTTCAAATTAAAAACTCATAATCAATTAAACATAAAAATAGCAACGAAAAAACGCAACTTCCCTTACAATGGAACCGTTTGTATCCCTATAACAAGGATTCCCTGCTTCTCTCAATAACTATTTCCCTTAACTTACAGCATAGGTTACGTTAACGGAACGTTTTGTAATAAGAATAAAGGTTATAATAATGCCCTTTATATGCATAAGCTCTCAGCCCCGATAATAAGATCAGCTACTAATCCATTTTATTATTTTATATGAAAATGTTATAAGCTACATAAAATGGGACTGTACTTTAATCTACGATAAGGTTAAATTTTAACCTAATAAAAATTTTAATAGGTGTATAT